>Ga0137306_100221_pt1 | contig 90441 bp, 69 predicted proteins | sample Inofroosms_March_FD_97187 | JGI IMG/M metagenome (GOLD analysis project Ga0137306, IMG submission 97187) | Mouse cecal microbial communities from Vienna, Austria - N-Acetylneuraminic and N-Acetylglucosamine D2O microcosms_March | ecosystem: Host-associated > Mammals > Digestive system > Large... | reverse complement strand
TTTCCTTCTGCATTGGTGCGCGGATGATAGGAAATAGGAACCTCCTTAACCCGAACCTTCATATCTGCAATTTTAGCGGTAATTTCCGGTTCAAATCCAAAACGCTTTTCTTCAATATCCACAGATTGGATAATTTCCCTCTTAAAAGCCTTATAGCAGGTTTCCATATCCGTTAAATGCAGCCGGGTAAACAAATTCGATAATGATGTAAGAAACCTGTTTGCCAGACGATTGGACAAATATCCCTTTGCCTTGGAGTTTAGAAAGCGGGAGCCATATACAACATCCGCCTCTCCGTTGATAATCGGAGCAATAACCTTGGGATATTCCAATGGGTCATATTCCAGATCCGCATCCTGAATAATCACAATATCTCCTGTAGCATGGGCAAAACCGGTTTTTAGTGCCGCTCCCTTTCCGCCATTAACTTTATGGTACACAATCTTGGAAACTCTGCTTTTGACTTTTTTCTCCAGAATATCCCTTGTTCCGTCTGTGGACATATCGTCCACAACAATAATCTCTTTATTGGAAATGTCCGCCTTATCCACTTTATCCAATATTTTAATAATATTTTCCCTTTCATTATAGCAGGGGATTACAATTGTTAATGTTACTGTTTCTTTATTCATTTCGTTTCTCCTATGAGCATCCTTTTCCAACGCACAGTATTTTTTCACATTCCTTATACAGCCTCTGTCTGGAACATAAGTCCTCATACAACAAGGATATCCTGTATTTCCCCGGTTTCAGGCTCTTCTGGGGAATTCGGCAACAGAAGCCCGACAGAGCTATATTTTCCTGCTCTGCAAGAATCTCCACCACATCCGTCCGGAAACGCTCCCACAAAACCGCCTCATATATTGCGCCTCTTTCATCTGTCAAAAGCAGATGCCTTTTATAGCGGCTGTTATCCATATTCAGAACATAGGACCATCCCTCTATCAGATAGCAATTCTCTTTTTCCTCCAGCCAAAGCCTCCGCTCAAGCCCTATATGCTCTATGGTAGCCGTCACACAGTTATTATACCATTCTTCCCTTATTTTCTTTTTATAAGCAGAAATTCCGCTAAAGCATTCCCTTCGCTCATAGGGATAAAGCCAGCTGCAGAAAAACTGAGGTTTAAAGCCTGACAGATTTTTATTATAATAAGGGTCATTTTTCGCATAACGCGGATGTCTTTTATAAACGCCATCCTTCTCTTTTAAAAGCCGCTCCCACTTATCGTCATCCATCCGGTCGTCTCCCCTACTGACGGATTCATGATGATAGAAAATCACATCGTTTCTTACCACGCTTCTATAGCCGTGTTCCTGCAAGGAAAAACACAGCTCCACATCGTTGTAGGAAACCGCTGCTTCTAAAGGGAACTCTCCCGCTTCATAAAATCTTTCCTTTTTTACCATAAGGCACGCCGCCGTAACGCCGATGACATTAGCAGGCAGGGTATTTTTCCCGTAATAATGATCCCGCTCCCCATCATGGGCCTTTTGCAGCTTGTGAACCGGCCCTACGGCAATATTGGAAATTCCCACATGCTGAATCAGATCCGAACCGGGATATAAAAGCTTTGCCCCTACAGCGCCTATCCGGCTGCAGGATGCCTGTCCGGCTAAAATCTCCATGAAATCTCCGGATACCGCTTCCATGTCGTCATTTAAAAACAGAAAATAATCTCCCCCTGCTGCTTTTGCACCCAAATTGCACATTTTGGAAAAATGAAATTCCATAGGCTCATACAGATAGAGAAATTTCATTTCAGGAGCCATCTGTTCAAGGCACTTCCTGTTTTCCTCATTGCTTCCGTTATCCACAACAATGATTTCATAAGAAGGATACCGGCTTTTTTCCTTGACGCTGTCAATGCAAAGCTTCAGCATACCTACGTTATCTTTCGATGGAATGATAACGGAAATAAGAGGGCATTCTTTTGTCAGAAGGCTTTCCGCCACTTTATAAACCGGCGCCGAATACTGCCTCCCATTGTGGCTGTATTGGCGCAATCCGCCCATAATCCTCCTTCTACTTAATGCCGAAAGCTTGCAGGCGTCATATTCCGGTTCATAGCCCCAATAGGCGTTTTCATTGACAGGTTCCGGCTTTTTCATATTTTCCTTTTCTCTCCGGGAACCCTCCCCGTGAAAAACAATCCGGGGAATATGAACTGTTTCCAGTTCCCGCCCCTTCAAAAAATCCGAGTAATACAAAATGAAATCATAAAAATACTGCCTGTCCGTACATTCTTTTAAAGAGTACACCGGCAAAAAATCTCCCAGCGCCTCCTGCACCAGAGCCGCATTCAGCAGAACAACGCTGCCATAATAGAAAAAGGACAGCAGTGTTTCGGGGCTTTCATCCGGCTTAAACCACGGACCGTAACGGGCAGATGAATTTATATGGCGGATATTTCCTATAGCTTTTTCGCCGGCTGCCTCCTGCAAGGCAGGGTCATACATATCTTCATCTCCGTAAACCAGACCGGTTTCGGATTTCTCCGCAAGACATTCCTCTAAAATCCCGGAAAGAAAAGGCGTCACTTCCCCCTTAGTACCGGTCACGCAAAGCCATTCCGCATCTGAAGAAATATTTTTATCCCCTATGGCAGCATTAAATTCTGCTATGGATAAATAAGAAATTGTCGCAGACTTTCCTGCTGCATTACTCCGGCCGTTTCCCGAACGTTCCTCTGTTTCCTTGCGGTATTTTTCAAAACCTGCTTCATTGTCCTCAATCCACCGCCTGTAAGGGTCGCTTAAATATTCTTTTCGTTCTTCAAATGCTTTCCGGCATTTATGCAATTGATAGTTGAATAAAGCCTTTTTTATCGGATTACCCATAGATTACCCACCGTTTTATTTACTCTGGTAGCTGTCGATGCCGCCCCATTTTGTATCTTTATCGGAAATGATCAGATCCTCCGGTCCCATGCCTTCGGGCATAGGCCATTCCACGCCTATCTGAGGATCGGACCATAAGAGTCCGCCTTCATCATTAGCATGATAAAAGTCCGTACATTTATATGCAAACTCCGCATAATCGGACAATACAATAAATCCGTGGGCAAAATTTTTCGGAATAAAGAACTGCTTTTTGTTTTCTGCAGAAAGCCTTACTCCAAACCATTTTCCATAGGTAGCGGAGCCTTTTCTCAAATCCACCGCCACATCGAATACTTCTCCCGATACAACTCTTACCAGCTTGTCCTGGGGAAAATCAATCTGAAAATGAAGCCCTCTCAAAACCCCCTTCTTAGAGGCCGACTGGTTGTCCTGCACAAACTGCACGTCGATTCCCGCCTCCTTGAAGTCATTATAGTTGTATGTCTCCATAAAGTAACCTCTCTCATCGCCGAATACGGTGGGCGTAATAACCTTTAATCCCTCAATTTCACATGTTTCCACTGTTATCTTTCCCATGTTTTTATCTCCTTTATTTCTTAATTTGTATTCTTGAAACTGCTTGTGGTCTTTCGACTACCTATTGTCTTTAATCTACTTGCGGTCTTTAAACTACCTGTGGTCTTAAATCTACTTATGGTCTTTAGGCAATCGCCTGCAAAAATCAAAGCATTTGCAAGCATTATAGTATTTTTTGCAAATTACCCCAGCCTAAGGAACTGCCTCATAAACCATATAGGATGCGGTATCCCCCAGCTTGGAAAAGCCGAACTGTTTAAATATTTCTTCCTGCTCCTCTCCCTCTTTATAGGCAACGATCAGATTGCAGCCTTCCGCCATACCATGCTGAATCAGTTTCATGGTGTCGTAACCGTTGAGCCTCAGATCGTCGGCAATTTCCTTCTGCCGAATGAGCATTCCGTCATTTCCCCTATAATCCGCCGCATCCGGCCCGAATACAAGGGAAACCTTTAAATCCCCGTCCCGTATCTGAGCTGCCACCTCCGGCGGCGCCAACATTTTAGGCTGCACTATGGGTTCTGCCATAATGCGTATCTGCATTACTTCCGCGTTTATTTTGTAGCGGTTGTCCGGCATTCCATAGACGCTGTCTGTAATAATGCATCCGCCCAGGAAAACGGAAGCCAGAGCCAAGGCCGCCATACCGATAGGAATCCCGTAATTTTTAACATTCTTTTTATAACAGAGGCTGATAAAATGCCGAAGCAGCCATAAAATACGTTTCCTAAGCAGGGCAAATGCAAAAAGAAAAGCCATCAGAAAGGGCAATGCGTTTTTAATCATCCCCCTCATTTCTCCTGTTGCCGACAAAGCAATATCTATGAGCACAAATACCAGCAGAAAAGAATAATATCCGTTCCATTTCCTTCTGGAGAGCAGATAAATGAGCATTGGAAGAAAGCAAATAAAAACAAGGCACTCCGGCGTCCAGGGCGCTTCCCAAAGCACACGGTAGCCGGGAATTTCCGAAAAACACAAAAACAACCACAGAAACAGAATCATCCACAGCCCGTACCATGAGCGTTTCGTGTCTTTTCCCAAAACCCGGAACAATAACAGTCTGTATGCGGCAATTCCCATAAGAACTGCCAAAAAAGGCATAAGCAGCTTTCCGATCAGGGTTACATGCAGTCCGCTTATTTTAGAAAGTACGGCATAAAATACCGGAAGATAACCGCCGGTTTCCTTTGCAGCAAGCTCCAGCCCCGTATAAGGGGAAAAAGCGGACATTCTGCCCGACCAGACCGCCGTCAAAGCCGTTTCCAGCACATTATCCCCGGAAGTATCCAGCCTCAGCCCCACAAACAACAGCGTGACCATAAGAACCGTCAGATAGTGAAACCGGTACAGCCGCGGCATCTTCAATCTGCCCCGGAAAATTACCAGTCCGGCCAAAGCCGCCACAGATGCGATTCCCACTGTAACGGCATAGATATTTGCCAATTGTCCTAAGGATAGGACAAAATAATCAGCCGCATATGCCTCTATCAAAAACAGTCCCAGGGAAACCACCATCCCGTTTAAATAGGCAGTCCCGATTTCCTTTTCCCTTCCGGCCGTAAAGAGCGCGCCCAAAAGAACCGGAAACAGAAATAACAAATATACAGTTATCAATAACGAAGCGATTTGTCCAATCATTTAATTTCTACCGTTTTATAAATACAGTGTACCCGTCTGCCAGAGAATAATCCTCTCTGGAAAGATTTAAAGAGGGATTGTAATAAGGGTCGCCTTTTTCAATCCGCTCTCCGTGCCGTTTTAACAAAAGCTCCTTTTCCTTTTCAAACCTTGCCAGCTTCTCCGGCGTATCCTCATAGCCCCGGCTTTTGGATTCATAGTGATAAAGCTCTGCAAAGGGTGTGAAGACATTTTTGTATCCCGCATCCAGCAAGCGGCAGCAGAAATCCACATCATTAAAGGCAACTGCAAATTTCTCATCCAGACCACCCGATTTCTCATATTTGTCCTTTGCAATCATCATACAGGCGCCGGTAACTCCCGATACATCCTGGGCTATTGCCAGCTTACACAGATACCCTGCGCTTCCCCGTTTTAAGCCCTTGTGGGAATGTCCTGCCGTGCCGCCGATTCCCATAATAATGCCTGCATGCTGTATGGTATCGTCCCCGAAATACATCATGGAGCCGACAACGCCCACATCCTCCCTCTGGGCAAACATCAGCATTTCCTGAAGCCAGTCCGGCGTAATGACTTCTGTATCGTTATTTAATAAAAGCAGATAATCCCCTTTTGCCGCTTTGACCCCGAAATTGTTGATTGCCGCATAATTAAAACCGTAATTCCATGTAACGATGCGAATTTTCTCTCCGTACTCGGCTTCCAGCTGTTTGTAATAGGCAAAGGTTTCTTCTTCCTCACTGCCGTTTTCAATAATGACGATTTCAAAGTTTTCATAAGTAGTCTTGTCAAAAACAGAACCTATACAGGTCTCCAGTTCGCCGATATGGTCTTTGTTGGGAATGAGAATGGAAATCATGGGATTTCCTTCTATTTCATACCGAATGTGATAAGAGGATGCAAACGAAGAATCCTCCACGCTTCCCTTCCATCCGATTCTGTTAAGATGGTCTGACAATGCTTTCTTGGCGCTGTCAAGGCAATAGGTCTTCGCCTCAATGCCGGAAGCCACCGAGCCGGGATGGGAACGCCAGAAATAAAGAACCTTGGGCAGATGATAAACCTTATTCGCCTTCTCAGTCAGTCTCAAAGTCATATCAAAATCCTGGCTTCCGTCACATTCAGAACGGAACTCTCCCACCTTATCCATGAGCTTTTTGGAAAAAGCGGATAAATGACAGATATAATTTACCCCCCGTAAAAAATCCGGGGAAAAGTCCGGCTTCATATGATAAATAATGCGGCTCATGGATTCGTTATAAAATACCGCCTCATCCGTATAAACATACTCCGCCCCCGTCTCCTCTATGGCCTTTGCCACATGGTATAAGGCTTCCGGATGCAGCAGATCGTCATGGTCAAAAAGGACAATATAATCTCCCTTTGCCATGTGAAGGGCTTCGTTGGTATTGCTGGCAATTCCTTCATTGCTCTTTAACTGTTTATAGCAAACGCGGGAATCAAAATCCGCATATCCCTTACAGATACGTTTTACATATTTATGCGCCTTGTCGCTTCCGTCGGCTATGCAAAGCTGATAATTGGGATAGCTCTGGGCAAGAACCGATTCAATCATTTCCATGAGATAATTTTCCGGCGTATTATAAACGGGTACCAGAATGCTGAAGCAGATTCCCGCTTCCTTCATTTCCTCTGTCTGGGCCTTTAAAACCTCCGTCTCCGCCAGCTTATCCATTTTGTCCTGAATATGGCAGGTTCTTCTGGCAATCAGTTCTCTTTCATAAAATGCTTTGGCCTCGGAACCTTTGCCCTTTAAATAAAGCTTAAAGGTATCGAAGCGCAGCTGTTTTTTTGGCGTTCCCGCTATAAGGCGCTTTAAACCGCTTCTGCACATGCGGTAAGGCTTGGACAACTTATAGGGAATGCTTTTATAAATACAGTGAAGCTTCCATTCCGCAGCCATGGCACGGCGGTTCAGTTCCTCCACCTGCATTTCCATATCCGCCTTCAAATCCATTGCCGTCAGGTAATGATGCTCCAGCTCGTCATAATTGCGTTCCGCATGATAGGATGCGCACGCCTTTTCGTTAAAGGTTTTAAGAAGCGTGCCCCTCGTATCCTCAAGGACAGACAGGGTCACTTCTATAAAAGCGGTTTCCTCCCGAATATCATCGAAATAAATCTGCGGATCCCCTCCTGCGAAAAGAAAGGCTCCGTTTCCGCTGACATCCCCGTTGGTATGGTACTTCAAGGGATAAGTTTTCTTCCTCTTTTGTCCGCCGCCTTCCATAATTCCTCTGGCATCCTTTAAAACCAGAATACAGGGATGGTCTCCCGGATCGATCCTGATACATTTCACGTTCTTTGGCGCTTCCACCTTCAGGGTCACAAAACCGTTTCCATCCAGAGCCTTTTCAATGGTCCTGCAGCTTTCCGGCACAATCCCTTCCCCGAAATCATAGAAGACCTCTCCGAAAAACCGGCTGCTGCCCTGACTTTTATTTGCCATAAACATATCCATGTGGTAAGCGGGGCGTACAAGCTCCTCATGCATCTTCCACAAAGGAGTCATATTTCCGAGAATATAATCTTGGAAATGAATCTCCATTTCTTCATAGGCTTCGATTTCTTCTTTTGCTATGCCCATTGTGGAAAACAGGTCATAATCCCGCAAAACGTGGCGCTCCTTTGCACCTTCCGTATAGTAATGCAAAATTCTGTAGATCACGAAATTTACCGGAACCGGAAAATCAAAGGTCCATTCATAATCTATAATGGTTCCCGCACCGTCATTCATGATAATATTGGCAGGAATCATATCGATATTGGTAACCTTCCCGCACCGTAAGCCTGAAGGCAGGGATGGTTTGCCAAATACTTCACAAAAATCATCAGTCTCTTCAAAATCAGCTTCATCATTTGCCGCTCTTACAGCACTCGCAAACTCTTTAAGCTTTTCTATCAGCTCTTCCATCTGTCCCTGTAAAAGCAGTCTGTCCATAATGGATTCCAGAGAAATGCCTTTCACAAACTGCAAACAAGACCGGCCCTCTATTGACAGGATTTTATTGGGACTATAGGGCGTACCCTCATACTTTTTTGCAAGCTCCTTTTCCCATTTTGCCAGATTGTCCACATGGGCCTGTCCCGACTTTACCACAGGAAGCTTCTCTATATACTTTTTTCCGTCTTCTCCCAACAAAATATTGGTACGGATGGAATACTCCGCCCTTCTGTCGTTGGAAAATTTGGTATAAATTATCTTCATCTTATTCTCCCGAAAGCTCTACTAAATAGGAATTGGAAAACCGCGGAAACAGCCCTTCCCTGCAAACGTCGTCAAAGACCCTGTCCTCGTTAAAAACAACAATCCTGTCCCTGTCATAATTTCCGTAATTCTGCCTTAAGTCCCCGGGATGGGGCAGATAGTCGTCGGAATAAATCACATAGGGCAGCTTGTAATCGGGATAGGGATAATAAAACTGCCACTCTTTAAAGCCGCACTTTGTAAACATGGTTTCTAACTCGCTTCTTACAAAGGTTTTAACCCCGCTGCTTTCCGGATATCCGTTAATGCCCTCATAAAAGGTTCCGAAATGATCCTCCCTGCAGCCGGCAAAGTATTTTAGCCCCCATCTGTTTTCAATGGCAATGATCAGCTTTCCCGACGGCTTTAAATGCTTCTTTAAAATCTCAAGAAAGTCCTCGTAAGGATGCTCTCCCCCGATATAGGCCTCTCCGTATTCAAAAACCCCGATTAAAGTAATGTAATCATATTTTTCCGGCAGCTCCTTTTCAATATCCTTAAAATTCCCCACCAGAATTTCAAAATTGTCATAATCGCTGTTACGGTATGCGTTGATTAAGCTACGCCTTTTGGATAAATCAATACAGGTTACCTTCTTTGCCATAGCCGCTAGCGCTCCGGTAATGGCTCCGCATCCCGAACCGACTTCCAGAACTGTCGCCTCTTTTTCTATGGGCATCCACGAAACAATGTTTCTCCTGATATGGGAGAAATGGTACAAAATGCTCCAATCCTTGGTTTTTGCAATCACTTCATTCAGCTGCGCCTCACAATGGGTCTTGGCGATTTCCAAAAGCCTGTCCTCAACAGCGCCGTCGCTATAGATGTCGCTTCCGCCATAATATGTTAAATTCAGCCTTTCTTCTGCCTTAACGCTTTTTTCTGTCTGAATTTCCACTCAAACTTCCTCCTGTATGATTTATGCTTTGCTATTTACATCATATTTACCGTATTGTTCGCACCTTAAGTCAAAGATGATTTATGTCAAAAAACTATTCAATCGTAACTTTGGAATTCATATCATAAAATCCCACTGTATTCTTGTAAGAAACCACTGTCAGATTGCATACATCGTACAATCTGTGGTATACATGGAATTCTCCCTGTATATAGCCTGTACACCCCAGAGACAGCAGATATTCGCCGCCCTGTAAATTCATTTCCTGCTCAAAGGTAATTTCCTTTTCCACTCCCGCCGGTAAATCTCCGATTTCCTGTCCTTCAAAGTAAGAGTTGGTGCCTGTTATTTCCGTTCCCTGAAGATTTTTGATGGTAAAGGCAAAGATTGGGTTTTCCACTTCCCTGTTGGTGCGGACCTTCATTTTAATTTTACACATATCTCCCTTTTCCACCGCATTGGTAATCTGACCTTCCTTATCCAAAATGGCAAAATCTATGATTTCCGCCTGCTTTTCCCCGTATTCTACAATTTCGGGATTCAGCACTAAGGAAGCCTTCCATGTCTCCCCTTCTGCATTTTCTCCCCCATTGTCCCCTTCCAGTTTATCGGAAGCAATGGTATCCGGCGCATCCTCGCCCTTTAACTGGTTCACAAGGAGTTTTTTATACATATCCACAATCTGCTTGGGCGCGCCTTCCGCACGCTTATGCCCTTTATCTAAAAGCACTACCCTGTCGCAATACTTACTGATGCTGCTCAAATCGTGGCTTACAAAAAGTATGGTCTTTCCCATACGCTTGAATTCTTCAAATTTGTGGTAGCATTTGGACTGAAAAAATACGTCCCCTACCGACAAAGCCTCATCCACAATGAGGATTTCCGGCTCAATGTTGATGGCAACGGCAAATGCAAGCCGTACAAACATACCGCTTGAATAGGTTTTAACGGGCTGGTGGACAAACTCCCCGATATCCGCGAAGTTCAGTATATCGTCCATTTTCGCCTCGATTTCTTCATTGGAAAAGCCCATCATGGTGCCGTTTAAATAGACGTTTTCAATTCCCGTATATTCCATATTAAAGCCTGCGCCAAGCTCTAACAATGCGGAAATACGCCCGTCGATTTTCACGCTTCCTTTCGTGGGATTTAACACTCCGGTAATAATTTTTAAAACGGTGGACTTGCCGGAGCCGTTGGTACCGATAATGCCCACAGTTTCTCCTCTCTCCACCTGAAAGGACACATCATCCAGTGCAAAATGCTCCTTTACCGGAACCTTTTTTAAGCCCAGTGCTTCCTTCATCCTGTCCGAAGGCTTATCGTATAATTTATAAATCTTACTGATGTTTTCTACTGAAATCGCTATATTCTCACTCATGGCTTCCTCCTATAACACATCCGCAAAATGAACCTTCAGCCTCTTAAACACAAAGCTGCCAAAGGCAAACAGAGCCGCCACAACTATCCAGAAATACAGCGTCAGCTTCCATTCCTCAAAGAACCACACCTTGTCGATAAAAGCCTCCCTGTATCCGTTTACAATATAATAAATAGGATTCAGCTTAAAGAAAAACTGCCATTTTGCATCTACGATCCCCAACTGCCACATAATAGGCGTCGCCCACATACCCACCTGCAAAATAATGTTGATAATCTGGGTCAGATCCTTGAAAAACACCACAACAGCGCTGGTAAAGTAGCATAACGCCAGCACCAGCACAAACATACAGAAGGAATAATAAACAATCTGCAGCATGTACAAATCCGGGAAATTCCCGTAGCAGGCAAATAAAACAACCGTAAAAGCCACAAAAAAAACATGCACATATAATGCGGATAATATTTTAATAACCGGCAGTACCGATATATTAAACACAACCTTCTGCACCAGATACTTATATTCGATCAAAGCATTGGTTCCGTTATTAAGAGCCTCCGAAAAGAAAAACCAGGGAACCAGACCGGAGGTCAGCCAAAGCACAAAGGGAACGGCAAGTCCGTCCTTTGTAACCGTATTTCCTACTTTTAATCCTTTTTCAAATACAAACCAGTATACCACCACCGTTACCACCGGCTGAATAAAGGCCCAGATAATTCCCAGATAAGAGCCTGCAAATCTGGTTTTAAAATCATTTTTGGAAAGCTTCAATATCAGACGTTTGTTCCGATAAAGATCTCGTATCAATTCCATTCTTTTTTCTCTCTATACTTTCTTCCTATATTTTCGCCAAAAAACCTTAACTGTATTATTATACCTAATTTAACCGATACAGGCAATAGCTGCCATAGCTTCCTACAAATTCCAGCAGGTCTTCCCCCGGCATATCCGTCCATTCCTTTGTCTCATCCAGCACCAGATAGCGGCAGCCTTCCTCCTTTGCCCTTTCTCTTACCTGTCCCACAGGCACGCTTGGCCACTGCATCATTTCGTATACTTCCGTAGCCTTGTCGTCCTCCGGGTATCTTCCGTAAAGCATGGGAAGGGTTCCGTCATACTGCCTTGCATAGGTGGACAGCCCCAAGGGCACCGCCGCCCTTCTTTCCCCCCCGCCACTTCCGGCGTCTTCGTTTATCATATCCACAATCTGGATCACGCCGTCCGGCAGCTTATAAATATTTTCCGCCTTTACAAAATTTTCTCTCGTTACAATAGGATTCCCGGCAAAGACCAGGCCCATTACAATAACAGCCGCAGCCAAAGTTCCCATTCTGAACCTTTGCTCCGCCCCTTGAACCAGAAGCGCTCCTCCATAAGCTATTAAAAAGAATACCGGCAGGAGCCAATAAATACGCACAATTCTTTCTGGCAGCATATTTAACCGTTCCAAAATCATTCCCACAAGGGGATTCACAATTACGAGAGGCAGATACCATGCGCTGAAAGCAAAGGCTGTTTGATTCTCTTTTTTCTTTTCTAAAACTGCAATAATGCCCCATGCGGCCAGATACAGGCACATGAGAACGCCGTTTCCTGCATAAAGTTTAAAAAGATTGGTAATGTAATTCATATCATATTATCCCTGTTTTACTGTATGACTTATCTCTACATTGATTTCGGTTTTATTACTCCGCTGCACTTATCAAATCCATAAATGACAAATTGCGCATTTTACAGAAAAAGTACATAAATCCCCGCCAGAATCACATTCGGTATGGCAGCCCCGCACATTTTAAGAGGAATCTTGACAGAACGCGTTGCTATGGCGTAAGTCAAAGCCATGGCAAACAAAAGCAAAGGCATTAAAGACGCCGCCGAAAAAGACGCCAGGCATCCTGCGCCCATGGTCAGATAAATTCCTGACAACTCCTGTTTTTCATTTATGATCGCTTCATTTACAGTCAGTTCCCTTTCTCTCTGTCTCTGGCTTTTCAAAAGTCCTAAAAAATAATAAAACAGACAAGGTACTAAAATAGCGCAGAATACCGCTTTCCCCTGCCAGCTTCTAAATAAAAGAAAAGTGCCGCTTGTCCTTGTGGAATAGAATCCGAAAAGATTCAAAACATTCATAAACAGCCAGAAGGCATACGCCCCTGCGCTTTCGTTTTTTCCTCCAAATAACCGTTTGCCTAACAGCCAGTAAACATAATAAGCCCACAAGAGCATAAATACAGGCACAATGGCATGGGCCAGAATAGTGGGATGAATGTGAAACAGCTTTCCCAGCGCCGCCCACAAAATCGGAAGGGGCGAAAGTACGTAATCCCCTCCGTCTGATAATTCCATGGCATCTCCCGTATAAGGGGAGTAGGCAAACATTTCCCCCGTCTCATAAGCGGAAACCGCAAGGCCTAAATACCACGCATCATCATCATCCGTATGTCTGTAAAAAACTACTAAAGCAAGCTGGAACAAAATGCAGAGGATGCACAGAACCCGCAATTTTTCTCCCAAAGCGCTTATCTTCTTTCCGGTTACGCCCTCTCTCTTCTGCTCTTTGCCATTTCCCTGCCAGGGCAGCCTTTTCATTTTCCAAAGCACAAACACAAATACAGCCAGCAAAAGCAGAAAAAGCGCTATCAGGCCCAAAAGCCCTGCGTGAAGAAAAATCGCCGGTACACAGATGATTTCAAATATACAAAAAAGGCTTAAAATAAAGTTCGCAGCTGTCATAAATCCACCTTTGTCCTACCGTAGTTCCGGTTACCCCTATCCGTTCCGCCTTCCATAGGTGCATGAAGAAGTATTCCCCTTACCGGAGTAAACTGCCCAATCAAGAAAAATATGCATATATATCCAAACTGCGATATATATGCATATGATCCATTCAACAGTCCTTTGCAATCATAGCCTACAGGTTGTTGTAAGCGATTTCTTTTTCCACTAATTCCAAATCATTTTTTACCATACGTTCAACCAGCTCGTCAAACTTAATCTGTCTTTCCCAGCCTAACACGGTATCCGCCTTTGTAGGATCCCCGATGAGGATGTCCACCTCTGCGGGACGGAAGAAGTCGGGATTAACCTTTACTACCACCTTACCGGTCGCCTTATCCGTTCCGATTTCATTCATGCCTTCGCCGGAAAATTCCACTTCAATTCCCGCTTTGGCAAAAGCTGTTTCTACAAATTCCCTTACGGTTCTTGTCTCTCCTGTTGCCACTACATAATCATCAGCAGTATCCTGCTGCAGCATCAGCCACATAGCGTAAACATAATCCTTGGAATGGCCCCAGTCACGCTTTGAGCTTAAATTGCCCAGCTCTACATGATCCTGTACGCCTAACTTGATCCTTGCCACCGCATCGGTAATCTTACGGGTAACGAATTCTTTTCCTCTTCTCTCGGATTCATGGTTGAAAAGGATTCCGCTGCAGGCAAACATATCATAGCTTTCCCTGTAGTTTTTGGTAATCCAATGTCCGTATACCTTCGCAACGCCGTAAGGGCTTCTGGGATAAAAAGGCGTGGTCTCCTTCTGGGGAATCTCCTGCACTAAACCGAACATCTCGGAAGTGGACGCCTGATAAAATTTACAGGAGGGCTTTACCATACGGATTGCCTCTAACATATTGGTAACGCCTAATGCATCAATCTGTGCCGTTGCCAGCGGCTGCTCCCATGACGTAGCCACAAAGGACTGTGCCGCCAGATTGTATACCTCATCCGCATCGGAAACCTTCATGGCATTTACCAAAGATACCACATCTGTCATATCCGCATATATAAATTTGATTTTATCTTTAATGTGCTCTACATTGCCGTAATCCACAACGGACTTACGTCTCATGATACCATATACATTGTATCCTTTTTCCAATAACAATTCCGCCAGATACGAGCCGTCCTGACCATTAATTCCTGTAATCAACGCATTTTTCATTCTCACTTATTTCCTCCATAATATACAGTATAAACAACTGTGATAATTTTATTATAGAACCTAAAATAAATCAAGGCTTTCAGGAAACTTCTTCCAACGACGCCTGTTTCTCCGCCATTTTAAGATAATTTTAAGACCTGCTTTATGTTCATGCACTTGATTTATTCAGGGTTCTATAATAAAATGATAATGTTTATTGCATTCTGCATGTAAGAGAGGAAAAATACATGAATAGCAAAAAATTTTTGATTACCGGTTTTTCCGGTTTTGTAGGCAGACATTTTCTGCAATATCTATACGAACGTCCGGAAACCTTTGAAGTCTGCGGCATCGATATTAAAGAGCCCGCCTTTGATTGTTCCATATATGCGGATAAAATCAATATCCGGTTTAAAAAAGTCAATTTATTAAACAGCGATGAACTAAAAAACGTCCTGACGGAATTTGTTCCGGATTATATTCTGCATCTGGCTTCCTTCAGCAGCGTTGCCTACAGCTGGCAGCATCCCGAAGACTGCTTTGTAAACAACACCAATATTTTCTTAAACCTTACAAGCGCATTAAAGGAAGCCGGCATGGCATCCCGCGTTTTGTCCATCGGCTCTTCCGAGGAATACGGCAATGTTTCAAAGGAGCAGCTCCCTCTCAGAGAGGATATGCATTTAACGCCGGTCAGTCCTTATGCGGTAGCCCGGGTGTCCCAGGAAATGTTGTCCAAGGTTTTTGTGGATCATTATCATCTTAATATTATCCTGACCCGTTCCTTTAATCATATAGGTCCCTGGCAGGATGAACGCTTTGTAGTTCCCAGTTTTATAAGAAGGATTTTAAACATCAAGGAAAGCGGTGCAAAGGCCGGCATTATTGAAACCGGCGATACTACGATCATCAGGGATTTTGTAGATGTAAGAGATGTAGTCAGGGCTTATTATCTCCTTCTTACCGAAGGAACCCCCGGAGAAATCTACAATATCTGTTCCGGCAAGGGCATTCCTTTGTCAGATATCATAGAAATTGTGGGGACCATAACAGAAACCGATATCAGAACTAAGGTTAATCCCGAGTTTGTCCGTCCTGATGACAACCGCATCATCATTGGTTCAAACGACAAAATAGCAAAAGAGCTTAACTGGAAACCGGAAATCTCTTTGGAGGATACCTTAAGGGATATGGTAGCGGAAATGGAAACGGTTTCCAATGAGTAATTGAATAGTACTATAAGCATAAAAACGCCTTTCGAGCTGACCGCACAGAGCTCTAAAGGCGCTTTTTGAATTTTCTGTCCCTGCATCATAATATTCCTGTAATTCTTTAAAATCATTATGCAGTCTGGTAAGAAGGCTGTCAGACAGGACAATAATCCTATCATTATACATCTTATCTCCCCATCTTTCCCGAGTGTCTCGGCCTTGACATACATCATTCCCACAAATGATTTATTAAGCCATTATGCTCGCATTTTTTCCTTTCATTTTATGATTAGTAAGTCACTCTAATTTAGTAATTCGGGACACGTGCTGACTGCTTCATTATATAATGCCAATGCTCCACTCGGTGTTGGATGGATTCTTTGCTCTCCATCTTCAAGCATCCCACTATACCATTCTATATTTTCATACGCTCCTACTGATTGCGCAAAATCAATATATCTGTATCCACTATTTTTTACATATTCATTTTTATAATCATTGTTAAAAGCAGGGCATGTTGGAATTGTTGCCAACACCAGTATAATATTATTACTTTTACAAATTTCTATTAACTCATCAATAGTTTCAATCCAGCTTTTATTTATTTCTTCATTATCAGCATCATTCATTCCCATACACCAAATTATTTCCTTGGGCGTAGCATATTGCAATTCCGTTTTTAATGATAATAAAGCCGCAGCAGAATTTCTCCCCACATATCCATTAAGCATATAATTATCATGGCCATTTTTCGTCAGATAAGAAGTCCATCTTGCTGATGAAGTACAGTTAAAATATGAATCTCCAAACAACCAAATAGGCTTATTCCACCCATTAGCATAATAACTCAAAATACAATCTTTCATAATTGATAACTCATCGACTTCTGCAAAGATTGTACCTGTACGTCCCCTCCAAGGCACATTTTCAATCATCAAATTATTTCCATTTGTGGATATTTCAATTGATGCAGTATTAACTAAATCGACTGATATAATGACACTTACATAATCAGTAAATTTAAAATTGAGCTCATATTCAGCTAATTGTTCTCCACTTCTCCCGTCAAAAATTTGAAGCGATTTCTCTGTTAAAGTAAGGTACCACCCTTCTACACCTTTGCCCTTTCCAATAGTCAAAGACGAAAAAGAGTCTATCCTCCCCTTAAAGCACAAACAATAGTCTCCCATTTCATCATCTGACTGGTTCCCACAAAAACTTTTACTTTCGCATAAATCAAATTTATAGGATTCACTAAGATTTTCTACTTCTGCAATAAATTCTGAAGTACTATCATCGTTAGTAGAAACCTTTTCATTTCCATTAAACTCTTCTATATTCTGTATGGTTAAAGTATTATTTATGATTGCTCTACTTTGGTTTTTTTCATGAGTATACAATTTGAAAATCAAAGGCACTAATATCACAAAAATTAATGACACTATAGCAACTTTTGTTTTATGGCTCATAGTTTATCCCCTTAAAATAGTATAATCTAAATGTTGACCTAATAATTATTGACGTTGCTTAACATTGTATAGTTACAGTATTTCCTTTACTCTTAAGTTTTCCTTCATCAAACGCCCCTCTGCATAACAGAAGATATTTTTACTGTTACATAATATGTGTTTCCCTTTTCTCTTTAATTCAAGATATTGTGTTTCATATGCGGTTTTACAGCTGAAAAATAGCATTACCTTATTTTATTGTAAAGCATTATCCGTCGACAATTGGGATTTTTGCTGTCAGGCTTTCTCCTCATGATATTCCTGTTCCGTATTCACATTCCAGACATTCTGTTTGTCAGAAACACCGTTTATAATATTACGGACCGCTTCAAAGGCCGTCGCCATGGAATGATCCATATTATTGTACCTGTGCTGCCCGTTTCTTCCTATACAATAGAGATTCTCAAACTGATTGAGATATCCGATAATCTCATCAATATGGTCATAGGTATCGAAATATGCCGGATATGCTTTTTTAACTGTTTCCTTATGATAATCCCTGACCTGATCTGCGGAATCAATAACTCCCATCCTTATGAGTTCTTTGGCACCGAGCGTTGCCCATTTTTTTTCAGACAGCTTCCAGTACTTATCGCCTTCCGTACAGAAATACTCCAACCCGATCCATACCGTATCTTCCGGCTTTGCCACCATATACGGAGACCAGTTGTTAAAAATCTGGATTCTTCCCAGTTTTACCTCTACGTCCTGCACATAAATCCAGCAGTCAGGAACAATATTGCCCAGAGTCTTTAATTTTGTTTCATTTTTCAAGTTTAATTTATCAAGAAGCAAACCTACTGTTACAAAATCCCGGTAGGGAAGTCCCGCCGCATATTTTTGAACATAGTCCGGGACATCGTTCATGCCTGCTATCAAATCCTTTAACGGCATGGATGAAATAACATAATCTCCGTAAATCTCCTCTTTACTGCCTTCCTTCTCAAAGGCAACGGCATATGCTTTACCTTCCTTCGTCTTTACATTCGTAACACGACAGCCTTTCTCAAGCCTGCCGCCCAATGCCGCAAACTTATCCGCCGCAGTTTCCCACAGCTGGCCGGGACCGTATTTGGGATAGTAAAATTCTTCTATGAGGGAAGTCTCCACTTTTTTGTTGTTTTTCTTTCCGGGAAACATCTTACGGAATACGTCTTTGATTATTGCCACAACAGACAATCCCTTTACTCTCTGGGCTCCCCAGGAAGCGTCGATTTCTCTGGGATGCCTCCCCCAGAGCTTCTCCGTATAGCCTTCAAAAAACATGGAATAAAGCTTTTTCCCGAAACGGTTAATATAAAAATTTTCCAAGGAATCTTCTTTTTTCTTTACCAGAACAGATTTTAAGTAACTGAAGCCCGCCGTCATTGTCGTTATAAATCCCATATTTTTAATTGTCTGGACGTTCATTTTAATGGGATAATCGAAAAATTTCTTTTTGTAATAGATTCTGGAAACCCTGTTACGGGTCAGCATGACAATGTCTTCTTTTTCCGGATCAGGTCCGCCCTTTTTTAGGGGTATGTTTCTCCCCAATGCCTTATCGTCATAAGACGGTTTCCCCTGGCGGGGCATCAGCTCATCCCACCACCTCATAACCTCTTCATCTTTGGAAAAGAAACGATGCCCGCCGATATCCATACGGTTGCCATGATGTCTTACCGTCCGGGAAATACCGCCTATCTCCTGAGTTTCCTCCAGAATGATTACTTCATAATCCCCGGATCGCTTCAATAATTCAATTCCTGCGGTAAGACCGGCCGGCCCTGCTCCGATAATAATAACCTTTTGCATGCTTTTCCTCTTTTATATAACGCCTTTAAAATACTCGATGGTTTTTACCAGACCTTCATCCAGTTTAATTTCCGGCTGCCAGTCTAATTTTTCCTTTGCCAGAGAAATGTCCGGACGCCGTTTGGTAGGATCGTCTCCCGGAAGGGGGCAATGTATCAACTGACTCTTGGAATCCGTCATTTTCAGAACCTTTTCAGCCAGCTCCATCATGGTAAACTCTCCGGGATTGCCCAGATTGACCGGCCCGCAGAAATCATCATTTTCCATCATCCTGTATATACCTTCAACCAAGTCGTCCACATAGCAAAAGCTTCTGGTCTGACTGCCGTCTCCATAGACCGTAATATCCTCTCCCTTTAATGCCTGGACAATAAAGTTACTGACCACACGCCCGTCGGCGGGATTCATACGCGGACCATAGGTATTGAAAATGCGGATAATGCGTATATCCACATTATGCTGCAAATGATAAGAAAAGAACAAGGTTTCCGCCACTCTCTTTCCTTCATCATAACAGGAACGGATTCCCACAGGATTTACACACCCACGATAGCTTTCCTTCTGGGGATGCGTCTCCGGATCTCCGTATACTTCACTGGTGCTTGCCTGTAATATACGGGCATTATTCTTTTTTGCAAGCTCTAACATATTTAAAGCCCCTAAAAAACAAATTTTGGATGTTGCTACCATATCCTCCTGATAAAAAGGAGGACTTGCAGGACATGCCAGATTATAAATCTGATCCACCCCTGCCTCAAAGGGCTCCACAACGTCATGCTCTACAAATTCAAAATTGGGATTAGATAGTAAGTGACTGATATTTTTCTTACTTCCCGTATAAAGATTATCCAGACAGATAACGTGATTTCCTTCTTTGATTAATCTGTCGCAAAGATGCGAACCCACAAATCCAGCACCTCCGGTTACTAAAACTCGTCTCATTTTATCCAAAAATCCTTTCCACCCATTTTGTAAAATATATTCCAATCATGGTTATTATAATCTTTATTTTGTATAATGCCGAGTTTTCTCATTATTATAGCCTCCGGAACAATTATAAAATGAATAATCCAGTTTATCCCATTCCTCAACTTTGCCTCTTTTTATAAGAAAAGCCTTTTCAGCTTGTAACGCCATAGGCTCATCCGTCCTTGAATCAGAATAAAACTTTTCAATTAAACTTAAATCAAAGCGCTGTCTGAATCGCTCTACCTTTTCTCGTCCATGACAGTTTTTACCATGAAATGCACCGCTTTTACAATCAACATCAGAGGCAATTACTTCCTTAATCCCCAGTTTATTTGCAAAAGCCTTTACTAAAAACTCCGGCGATGCTGAAATAATTATATCATCTTTTCTTTTCTGCTCTTGATACCATTTAGCAATATTCTTCATTTCCCGGGCAACAAATTTATCAATTATTTCTTCAATATTAACATATTTTAAAAAAGAAAAATAAACTTCTTTATATCTTTCCTTACTAATCTTCCCTAATTTGTAAAAAAGCGCTGCCTTTACCTGTTTGGCAACACACAAAAAAAGAACATACGGTTTCTGACCAAGTACATACAAATACAATTGTACCGAACTATCCTTTTTGTAAATTGTTTTATCAAAATCATAAACATTCATTTATCCACCAACTTTTTATATTTCAGCAAAACAGCAACAGCAACATTACTATTGAAAACAAAATTACCATTCCTATCAATACCTTATCTGAAAGCAAAACATCAACAGGATCCCCCAAGGAATCACTTTCCACAATTAAACTATATCTCATACAAATAATAATAACTCCAATTACCGTATATATATAATAATCCCCCAATGATAATGCCCATATAGAATAAAAAACAACTCCTATGGATAAACAAAAATACATATTTTTGTCTAAAAAATCCTTTGTGTAATACTTCAAAACCTCTCGTGTGTCTTCTTTAATCTTTTTCTTTTCATTCCTACGCTTACCAAGTCCCATATACAATGCAAAAGCCATAACAGTCAAAATCAGTATTGGCGAAACCGGTATAGAAACCAATTCCCCCCCATAGATTACTCGTAATACAAATCCCGAGGCCAAAATTACAATGTCAAATATCGGTCTATCTTTTAAGCCAAAACTATATAAAACATTAAGAACTAAATAAACGCATAAAATAATGAACGATACTATAGACTCTGATACAGCAATATCTATGCCAATAGAAATCGCAAGACACAGAATCATAAAAAGAATTGCCTTAAAAACACTTACTCTTCCTGCTGCAATTGGTCTTTCCTTTTTTATTTCATGCCGCTTATCTTTTTCAACATCCTTTACATCATTAATGATATAAATCGACGATGCCATCAGTGAAAAAGCCAAACACCCTAATAACACATGGCAATAATCACTTATATTTATGGATTTGTAAAAAACAAGTGGTAAAAAACATAACAAATTTTTTATCCAATGTTTAACTCTGAGAAGTTTTATGATATCCCTCATCCTTCATCCTTTCTCCGTATAGCTTAAGTTTGCCTATACTAATTCTTCTTAATGGTATACGAATCACTCATCCCTTTTAAATATTTCAAAAGACTTTATTCTTAAAATTGCACCCTCATAATTAAAAATGCAATAATTCAAATTATTACACGGATATACAAAATTTACATTACTGATAATTGCTGTTGTCTGGGATGGGAGCATTTCAACCTGAGCAGCTATTTCATTATTTTCATTAAAGGAAATCAAAAAATCTCCTGCTTTTCCATTACATTCAACTACTTCATAATTTACTTTAAAATCGTAGATACCGGGTTGCAAATTAATACCCGGTCCACTAATACACTGTACTTGTGTACCGTCACTTACAAAATCCCCCATACTATCTATAAATCCATTTTTACATTTTATATTTTTTGAAGTAGGTAAATCCAAACCGTAATTCCCACTTATACCTGTAATAAAATCAAACTTATTCTCATCAGCAATATATAAAGAGTATTTGTCTACCGATTCAACGAGTGTATACAAATTTTGAAAATATTCCGGCATCTTTTCAAAATATTCATCAGACGTTACCAGAACATGGCGTTGTGGAGCATCCGCTAAATCATCAAAGTAAGTGTAATCTCCCCAATGATGAATTCCCAGATTCTCCCCTTCAACATATTTATAGATTCTGCCTCCATCTACAGCTCGTAAGTTTCTTGCATCAAACGCAGAATCCGATTCATAAAAATAAACAACTTCTGCATCAAGCTCCTCAGCTTTTTGACTAATCTGCAATAGTAAATCGTAATTATTTTTAGTTGAATAATACAAAATATCATTATAAGCATTAAGCACTAACATACATATACTTAATACTATCATTCCTGCCATTTTGAAGAGAAGAGCATCATTTAGCGAATCTACAAAAGCTCCAACCGTCATTACAATTAAAACATACAGCGGTAAGAGATACCTTATTTCAAACCTTTCCGAACCGTAAGTTGTATACAAAACTACAAACATCAATAAGTTGATTCCTATTATACAAAGAAGCATACCAAATTTTTCAAATTTATCAAAATTCGTAATTACTTTTCTGACAACATATGTGATTCCTGTAATACAAACGAGAAAAAGCAAAAAAGACAGCAAACAAGCAATTCCATCCAAACTCAAAGCCAACACTTTCGAATCATACGGGACAGCCCCGAGCAATTCCAGAAATCCCACTATAATCGAACCCAGATTTTTCCAAAAAGCATTCAGACTTACTAATATCATTTCCCCGTCTTTGCTCGTAAAGTTCAATACCTTAGTAGCAATCATTTTACCGCCAACAGAAACAATCGCTCCAATCAATAGTACTAATGTCTGGCTGTTTAATAACTTTTTTATATCATTACTTACAAATGCCTTTATTATGTAAAACACCAGTAAAGGCATAATTATCGTTACCGATAAATACCAGCCACTGGATATACCTGACACAAAAAGCAGAAACTCCGTCAGTATAATATAAAGATAGTTGACTTTTCTGCTATTGTCCTTGAGATCCAGTATCATTTTAATTACCATCAAAATAATTAAAATTTTAAGTCCATACCAGCCGGCAGCACCCAGTAAAGACGAAAAATAACTCAAATCATTCACATTATTATAACTTCCTGGCATAAGATAAAAACATGCAATCAGATTCAGGCAAAAAGCTTTTGACATACCTGAAAGCTTCAAAGATTTCGTAATCAAGTAGAAAACATAAAATATTGCTATATCAATGAGAAAATTAGACAAACCATATGAGAAAAAAATCTTTCCCGTGATTGCATAAAAGAACGCCGCAACTGGAACAGCCGAGTCTAAATACAATGTTGTCTGTTCCACCCATTCGTCAATAAAAAATGTTTTCTGCTTTGCTATTTCCATTGCTTTTAAATAGTAACTGGAGGCATCAAAGCCTATATGATTCTGACTTTGCGTCATGTTAAATATTCCCAATACAATTACTTGAAGGAAAAACATAATCCACAAAGCCCATTTTATATAATCATAACTGTTATTTAACTGTAATCGTTTTAACATTATCGTTACTCCTACTATTATTTTATTTCCCCAATAGCAAAATAAGTTATTTGATGCTAAGCATTTCCGCACAAATTCACATTAAATATGTTAAGGTATCGGACATTTTATCTATTTCCTCTTCATCTGCATCCAATACTGCCAAGGTTTTTGAAACATATTGAATATCATCTTCATCAACATGTACAGATGGCTGACACTCTATAAAATCAACATATCTTTTTGCAACAGTGGATAATTTTTCTTTTGTAAGCAAGTTGTCTTCAGCTTCAGCTTTCATATAGGGTATGTAGCAAACATTTCTGCCAATATCTTTCTCCAACAGCTTTCTTTTTTCCTCATTGCTATGGACAATAATCTTTCTGGCATAATCAATTACAAACCTATTAACCACCATATGCCTAACTTGGTGCCCATATCCTCCCCCACTTTTCAAATTCGAGATATACTCATCTACAGCCTGTTGAGGATAATCCCTTGAAAGTAGTTTTCCAAATTTGCTATAATCTTGTCTGCCCTGTGTCAAATACAGATTAACTGCTAGTTCATATAAATTGTATTGATTTAAAACCACTGTTCCTGAATAGCTCCAAATATAAGGCAACATATACAAATAAGCATCTGAATTTCCAATCTGATAGATTGTATCAAAATACTTTTGGGATTGTCTTCTGTATTTATTATGATTTAAAATATGTACCTTGTCCCCCAGATTTACATCAGGTTCATAATCATCATCCATAAAAACATCCACATCATAGTATTTTGATAATTCCGATATCAGCCTCATACCTTCCCCTGAATCTTCCGTTTGCATTGGCGATAGCGAAAAAAAGAGCGCCAGACTCTTTCTTCTTTCTTCTTTCTTTTGAGACCTATTTAAAGAATTGATAGAGTCGATGCTTAACTGTGCAACCCTTTCCCATTGAAACTGTTTCAACTGCTCTGCCGCCTTTTCCATCAAATTGTCCAAATCGCATTCGGTCAAGGCAAACTCAAGCCCTCTTGCGATATCCTCTATACTATAAGGATCAACGAGGACTGCACCCGCCCCTGCAATTTGTACCAAACTCGAATTATTGGAAGTCAATACCGGCGTTCCACATGCCCAAGCTTCTACAACAGGTAGCCCGAATCCCTCATAGATAGATGGAAAAGCCATTAAAGCAGCAAGATTATAAAACTGTAATAATTCTTCATCTGTTACAAAATTTGTTAAAACAACTTGTCCCTCACACCCTAAATCTTCACGAAGCTTTTCATACTTTTCCACTGCCTGTGAAGACAACTTACAAACAATAACCAGCTGATATTTTTCCCTGATTTTCTGATTCATTTTACTATACGCTTCAATCAAACCAGCTATATTTTTTCGTTCATCATCGCCACCCGTACACATAATGAAACTGCGTTTAATCCCAAACTTATGAAAAAGTTTTTGCTTTTCTTCTGTCGATATTTCCATCTTGTGATATCTTTTGTCAACTGCTCCCCATATAACGTCTATCTTATCCGGTAAAAACTGAAGATATTGAACAAGATCGTCTTTTACACTTTGAGATATAACTTGAATCCGATCCGCACTTCTGATAAATTCAACACAACCCATATACCAGTCTAATGTATCTTTATCCGGAAAATATCGTTCCTTAAAAATGTATGGTATGATATCATAAACCAACACAACTGTTTTAACATCTTTAAACCATTCTGCCTGATATTTCATATGTCCATCAAAGGGACTAGTAAAATAAAAAACATCAATTCTATTTTCCTTAATAAATTTATGAATTATTTTTCTTACTACATCATTACCTAAATCCTTTAACAAGAAATAATCTTTGCCTGAGTAAAGACTAAATTCCTTTAAATTTTTACCTTCTGTAATACTTTCCTTAAAAGAAAATTCCTCTTCAAACAAATTGAAAAAAAAGTATTCATTTTCTTCATCCTGCTCCACCATAGCCGCAAATTGCCCCGTTGAATAATTACCAATTCCACGATTTTTGCTACCAGGTCCCAGAATACCTGTCGCATCAAATGCAATTTTCATATTTTATTATCCTCCACTCAAATGGATAGTGATTCGTTACATTTTTTCAATAAACCTCTTTAATAAGTCTATCTCATAATTCATTTTGCCTAGCAAGTCCTCTAATTCTTTCTGTTCTTTTTGATATTCTTCAATTTGCGCTATTAATGCACCGATTACAATATATACCTGATTATTAAATCTTGTTTGGTCGTCACAGACCGGCTGTAAATACCACGCAACAATCTTTCTGCTAAGCCTTTTAAAAAATACTACAATTTTCCCAAACAATCCCTTTTTTCTCGTCTCTACCGTAGGGTTCACGGTAACCTTCTGATATTGCTCCAATTCATCAAAGCCTTCAATTAAATACGTCAGTATATTTTTCCCGGCAGTTTCAAAAGAATCTTCAAGTCTTAAATTTTCGATTCTATTATTTAGTTTTTCTTTAATAATATCACATTCCATAGATTTATTATTCATTTGTCTATCTCCATCTGCCTGTTTCACAAAAGACACCCAGACCTTAACATTATACCTCTTATATATTTTAATGAAAAGGGTAAAATATTTCTTATAAATACAAATTTTTCATTTTCTCTATTTTTAAATCTGATATATCGACAAAAGCTGCAGCTTAATACAAATACAATGCAGTCATTCTTTCTCCCTTTCAGGGCTAAATTCCACTTCCTCGCAAAGCTTCTCTGCTAATAGAAATCCGTAATATCATATTAATAATATTTTTATCTTCCCAACGCTCTATTACTTTATCCGACACATGGATGCCAGTACAATTCTATTCCAGCATATTCTCTTCCAGAATCGTATCGTCTTCCATGTCATATTTAGCCGTTTTTCCAACAACAAGACCGATATTATCCGGCGAAATCCCTGTTCCGGGTCTTTTAAATGTCAGCATTTCTTCTGTTATCACAGTTCCTTTCGTAATGAACCCTTTAGAAACAATGGAACGCCTTGCATTCTGTCTTGCTTTTGCTTCACTGTCAAGGCACTTTAATTCATAGCTGCCGCCAATTTTGTCTAAAAAATCAATTTTAGCCAAAATTCTTCTCGCATCATCCGGATCCATTGCATGATAATGATCATTTCCCTTCAACTTTTTATTCAATGTATAATGCTTTTCTATTACATGCGCTCCCTTTAAATATGCGCCCATAATAATGTCATAATCCTCCGAAGGCTTTGTATGATCGGAATACCCTGCAATTATCTGGGGATATCTTTCCTTAAGAGAAATGATCTTATTTAAATTAGCGTGTTCATAAGGAGTAGGATATTCTAAAACGCAGTGCATTAAAATAAGCGGCTGGCTGTTATACGTACGAATCGTATCAATTGCCTTATCGATTTCATCTGCATTAGAAGCTCCTATGGACAGAATAATCGGTTTATTCTTTTTTGCCTGATATGCAATAAAAGGAAGATTACTCAAATCAGAAGATGATATTTTGTACACATTCATCAACTCGTCCAGATAATCTGCCGATTCAAAATCAAAGGCTGTAGACAAAAACTCCATTTCTATTTCATCACAATATTCCTTTAGCTCCTGATACTCTTTCTGCCCAAAGGAATCAAACTTTCTAAACAATTCAAACTGGGATGTTGTGGGCTCTTCGGTTAAATCCCAATAATAAGGAGACTTTTTAGCCGCAAGAGTTTCTGCCTTATAGGTTTGAAACTTTACTCCATGTATTCCCGCCGCCTTTGCCTCCTGTATCATCAGCTTTGCCGCATCAATAGGTAGAATACCTCTCTCTGCGGCAATATCATAATAATTAACCCCGATTTCCGCAATCAGCACAAATTTCCCTTGTAAAGCCCTTTCTATAATTACACTTTTCATTTACTATTCTCCTAAAATCAGATTTATTTCTCTTGATACGCCGTTTTTCAGCAACTCTCCGTGCTCTAACATCAGTCTTCTCATTTCTCCCCTCATCTGAGGCGTATTGACCAGAAATTCAAAGGCTCTTTCAAGGGTTTCCTCTGCAATCCTGCTGCCCATTCCTAAATTTAAAAAACCGTTTTCCATCTGGGCAAAGGTATGAAGCTGTTCTCTTTCATTTTGCGCCAGTACAATGGATGGCACGCCCATAACTGCAAACTCATAAACCGTTCTTCCCTGAGCAGTAAACGCCATATCAGCCTTTTTCATGTAGGCACTGACCGAAGAGGTATCCTGTATAATAGAAATATTTTCATCATTCCTGCTGCAAATCCCATGGCTGCTGCAATCATATCCGATGCCCGCCAGGAAAGTAAAATGTATTTCCGGATATTTTTTATGCATTTTCCTTGCCAGCCTATAAATAATGGCGGTCAGATCGGAAGGATCCGTCCCCCCGAACAAAACAAGAACTTCCTTTACCTTTGGAGAAAACTCTTTAGGCTCGGAAATAATAAATTCATCCCGAAGGCAGATATATTTTTCCCCACTGTACACATGGCGATACTCCTGGATCCGTTCCCCCTGATACAGGGCATTGATAACAGCGTCGGCATATCTGGCGCCTTCTCCCATATCCTCAATGGTAACGACCCTTTTGCAAAGCCGTTTCAACTTTTTAACATAACCAGCTTCTGTGTCAAGACAGTCATTAACGATAATATCCGGTTTATACTCCTTTATAAATTCATAAAATTCATCATCATCTTTTATCATTTTATACGGCAGGAAAGATTCTTCAATTTTTCGTATCCCTTCCTTGCAGTCTTTTCTGGTTACAAACATGATTTCATGGCCGATCAGATTATAAGCAAGAGTCAGGCAATGATAAATATGTCCCATACCGATCATCCTGTATCCGTCCGCCCTCAGAACGATCCTTTTTTTGCTCAAAAGGCTTTCACATACGATCCAGTCAGAAACGGAATCAATATCAACAGCCTCCGCCTCCGGGATCTCGTATACGGAAATCGTTTTCCCCATACGGCTGCCCGGCTTTACAAATTCCCGCCTTGTGATCAAAAACGCTCCCGTTTCCAGATAATTGGGAGGAAGCTGCTGCCTGTTCAGTCTCTCTTCATATAAGGGATAAAATCCCTCTTTGTTTTGGGACCATGCCAGATGTGGCTTATTGACAACACTGATGGAAGTCTCTTTTCCGGTTTCAATAAAATCCCTAATCGCTATCAAGAGAGTATCCTTTGACAGTACCGGGGAAGTAGGCTGCAAGGTAATCACAATATCATAGGTTATCCCCTTAAGCTCTTCCATTTGGAGCATTGCATCATAAATGACCGGATCCAGCGTTACTGCATCCTTAGCCAAATCCGAAGAGCGCTGCAACGCATCCGCACCATACTCTTTTGCAATATGAAGAATCTCTTCATCATCACTGGTCACGGCAACATCTGTGATCATTTCGCATATCCTGGCATTATGGATCGCATAATAAATTAATGGTTTTCCCGCCATCAGGCGCACATTTTTACGGGGGATTCCCTTGGAACCGCCCCTGGCCGGAATTACTGCTAAAATATTCATATCTCTTTTATACCTTCTTTACTTATCTTATTTTTGCCTGTTCTTACTTAATTATGAAATGCAATAGACTTTTTATCTTTATAAAAATGTCCAAATATCTTATTATCTGCATAAAAAAATAAGATACCACCGAACACCGATACAAATATTGCAATGAAACATTTTATATCTGCACTGCTTTCTTTCATCCCACAGAACTGAAAGAATTTTTTTGTATATTAAAAAACAAGATTTGCACACACATAATATGATAGGATGCCCGTCCAATTAATATAAGCATATCTTTGAATATGCCTTTCCCATGTATATTTTTTGCAATTTTCATTGCCATATATATTAACGGAAAAACCCAGAAAGAAACCATCATACTGGTTTTGGGCCAATAGGTAAATATTCTATACTCATAATTCCAATAAAGCGGAAGCAGTAAATATACAAGTCCTATTAGCAGTAAATATCGAAATACTAAAACATCATCTATATCCTTTTCAAATTGATAAGATTCACAGGCCAGACAATAAAACAGATTCATGATTCCCACAATAAATAAACCTTGAACATCAAATTTAAATATTAACCATTTTAGTAATGGAAATACTAATAAAAATCCCAGCATAACCCAGTAATAATATGCCCCCGGGCCAAAATACCCTTCTAAAAAAATTGTTAATGCCTCGTTGAATGGCATTCTTTTTTCTTGAAAGAAACTCGCTCCAATCAACCGAATCAACGACATCAATAATCGTCTGTCTGTCTAAATAATTATAATTTCCCATGAAATTTTTTCCACCATATTTTACATTTTTTTTAATTTTATCGCAAAGCACTTCTTTTTTTCCAATACTGCCTAAAATTGCATACCGGCTTTATGAATCTAACTTTTTATAAACCAGGCTCATCATATTTCCCCAAAAAGCCGGACTCCTAAAATCTATTGGTTCTCCCTTTTTTGACAATTCAGCTGCTTTTAATACATGCTTTATATCCTCAACATAATTACAGTACGGGGTTTCCTCATAGAAGTATTTTTCGCCACATAATTGATAATTGTACTTTTTAAGCTGATTTGTTAATACATTTTGTGAGAAGCCGTTCCCCGCCACTGAACATACAGCGAACGAAAAATATTCTTTAAATAGCTTTGCGCAAAAGCTGTCAGCATTAGGCGTACTGGTTATGTACAGATATCCCCCCCTTTTAAGAAGCCGGTCTGCCTTTTCCAGATATCTTACAGGCTCGTCCAAATATTGCAGCACACCACGAAAAATGATTAAATCAAATTTTTCTTCTCCCATTTCTGAAAAATCAATATCCGGCAATTCTCCCTTGAATATTTTATGCCTTTTTGACGCTTTTTCAGCCGCTTCTTCGCCCAACTCGATACCATAACACTTCATCCCATTAAAAAAGTCCAGAAAACCTCCTTCGCCACATCCCACATCCAAGACAGCCGATTGATCCCCAAACCGAAAAAAAGAACTAATAAACTCATATTCCAACCCATACATTATTTCTCTTTTCTGATTATTTTCTTCATTGCTTTCATGACAGCGGGACGCATAATTTTTCCAGTATTTTGCCTTGCCGTTTTCATTCAATATTTCTTTTGCAAAAACAAATCCACACCTACACTGTACCACATCAACAGCTCTGTTAATCTCCTTTCCCTCAAAATCATCGCTGGCTCCTGTTGCAATTTGATATAAAAAACGATTTTCTTTTGCGCCGCAAATCGGGCAGCGTGATATCTTTTTAAAATCATTATCAAAATAATTCATGTCATCCTCCATATTTCTATCCATACTAATTTCCCGCTCGATCCATAATTTCATTTATTACTTGTACCATGTTTTTGGTTGCATCCGGCTTAAAGAAATAATCCCTGTCAATCTTTGTTTTTGCAACCGCTCCATTTATATATTGGTATATTTCCTCAGCATTGTGCATCTCTTTTGCATATCCCTGTTCAATTACCTCATTCATCCACCATGACTGATCGTCCTGCAGGATCAATGTTTCCATCCCGACGCCTAAGCCCTCATATATAGCTGTACTGGAAACTCCTATCTGAAGATATGTCATCCCAAAACAATCATAAATATCTTTAGAAAAATCATCAAATATCTCGATTTTTGAATGAATCAGTTCCGGATATAATTCTTTCCAAATCTCAAATTCCACAGGATGCATTTTATAGATAATTCTATACTCATCCATGCCGGGCATATTTGACAAATCCACGGCTATTTTTGCCATCTTCTCTCCCTTTAGGGCATGGCTGATAAACAAAATGCCTTTTTCTCGTCTATCATCCCATTTAATGCTTTTTACCTTTGCGTCAAAAAAAGAGAAGCCCGCCGAAATGATGTTTTCCTGAGGTATTGGAAATTTAGCTCCGCGGCAATGAAAATCACTGAATTTCAAAAAATAGTCCGGAAACTGTTTGATATATTGTTGCTTTCCGTAATTAAGAGCCGTATGATTATCTCCACCATATCCATGCTGCAGTTCGATAACAGGTATGCCCATCCTATGACATGTCTCAGTCATCATCATACAATATTTGGAATAATGCACTACCTCTACCACCGCCTTGGGCGAAACATCCTCCAATAATTTTCTCATATACGGCATAACAACCTTGTATACGTAATAATCCTTGATCGCTCTCCTGCTGACCCTGCTGACCCGTTCCTTGATCTCTGCACTGCTTATTCCCAAAGCTTCATACACCTTCACAGCATACGGTCGGACGCATTTTGCTATTTCTTTATTTTTTCGTTTTTTTATTTTAGCGCATAGCACGGAATAGAATATTGCTTTAAAGATCACGCGGTCCAAATAGATGATATTCTTCTCTGCAACGGGTTCAAGGTGTCCTTTTTCATAAAAGCGTTCAAGCGTAAGCGCATTTTTATACCTTGTCATTAACTCGCCCGAATACATACACTGATATTTCCCATTAGCATAAAAGCGTCTGGAATGCGGCATAAACAATATGTCAACCTTACCTTTTCTGAACCTTGATCTTTTGGTAAGCAGATAAGAGAAGTATTTCTTTGCCGTATTCAGCTTTTCATGGAAGCTGTTCCTTTTATCTACATCCTCATCTTTGACCATTTCCTCCATTGACTGCCATATATAAAACCGCTCATAATTCCAGAACTGAAATCCGTCGATTTCCGCCTGGTTGCAACCGGTTTTTTCCTCTAATTCCAATATTGCCTTTAACGTTTTATCCATAGCTTTCCTCTTAAAAAACCTTTATGATTTCTCCGGGATGTATTTTCTCCGGAACTTCAAGGAGTCTCCGTTCAAATGAATTTGAAAGAATCTTCATCATAATTTCTTCATATTTTTCTTCTAATTCTCTCCATTCCGGGTAACATTCCCTTATCCTTTCATCCCCTACCGAACAAATATTTGAAAGAATATTATATAATTCCCTGATTTCCCTAAACGAGGCCAGTCTTGTTCTTCTAGAGAATTCTCTGTCTTCAATCCTATATTCGTTGATCGCTTTCGAATTAGTTCTCGCAACATATATGATTTTCCCTATGGGAGCGCTTTTTACAACTTCATCGCTTTTAAAGACTTTCTCTATATAAAATTCTCCCCTGGGATCCTTATTCATCTTTTTCAGAATCTGCCAGTTTATCCGCTTTATAACAGGTAGCTTTTTATATGCCAAATAAATAAATTTATTTTTATATTCTATATCAGATTGATATATTTTTATCTTCTTGGGAAAATAATATGCCATTCCGCTTGTTGATAAAATGCAAAAATCATCTGCCATATATCTATACCCGTAATCTGACATTGCAAGCAATTGAGTTCCCGTTTTTCCTGAACCGCTTGTTCCTGTTATAATTACAGTTTTACCATCTTTCTCCATGGCGCCGCAATGAAGAAACAATCTATTATACTTCATTAATGCAACCGGAATTACCCAAAGTATAAAATCATATCCCATAATATGGTTTACTACACCTTCTTTTATACTGTGTGTAGCGTGCTCGGCTAGCCCGATCATATTTTTGATCTTATGTTTCAGGGTTTTAACATTTTTGTGGCAGATCTCAACGATCGTCGTTCCCTGACCAAATAAATTCTCGATCTTATAAATATAATCGCCTTTTTTTACCACAAACTCATTTTCGTTAAATTGTATCGCATGGGATAAGGATGTATACCTTTCTATGATATTAATTTCATTTACAATTCGAATGACTAAAAAAGAGGGCTTGATCTCTTCCTCCACTTCAATACCGGAAAAATATTTCCAATATTCAGCCGTCCATTCATTATTACCTTCTATTGTCATTCCCAGGCCGGCAACATCAAAATATCTACGATTATTCATTCACAAATCCCTCATTTTCGTTATTCAAATATCTTGGATTACATATCATAGCCATGCTTATGCTCTTTTTGATAGCCTTATACAGCTTAAAATTTCCCTTAACAGCTTTCAAAATTGTTTTTTCTTCTCTCTTCAATATCTGTTTCATCACTGCTTCGTTTTTGTTCCCAAAATATAATGCTTCTATTTGACCCACTATATATGCGATTTCAACCTCTCGAAACCCCAGACACACATCCTCAAAATCAATACATACCGGACCTTTTTCTGTCAACAAAAAATTATTTAAATGCGGATCCCCATGGCAGATATGTTTTTGTTTCTTTTTCATCAATGTTATTATCATATCATAAAATTGAAAAAAATGACGGAAAACTCTGTTTCTAAATATAGGCGAACTATTTATCGGTTGTATTTCCGGTCCGCTAAGCCATGATTTTCCTAAAAATTTAGAAAGGTACTGTTCAAATGTATATTCTCTCAAATTTAGAACTTCCATATTGATTTGATCAAGTCCCAGACACAATCCTTTATAATTTTCCAATATGGATATGATAAAGCTTTCCTGAGATTTCACATCATTTTCTTGAAGCATTTCCATTAATATGCGGCGGGCGGTATACAGATTATGAACTTTTTCCAATACCAGCAGCCCATCTTTACTACAATGCTGCAAAACATATCTGTCCCGAAGCTTATCATAAATTACTTTTTCATTTGAAAACGGAACATACCCCGGCATATCAGGCAGGTTATATTTTACAAATACTTCTCTTCCTCTTATATCATTACATATTGCAGTAACCCGGCCTTTTCTGTCATTTCTGCTCAATATCTTTACTGCCGTAAGTTGATTCTTTTGTAATATTTTCTTAAATTCTGACATTCCATTTCTTCCTGTTCTTCCACACAAATATACATCCACCGATAAAACATATCACATAAATTAAAAAGAATGTATACCGCAAATAATCAAATCTGTATAATTGTTCCATTCCTATCCCGACAATGATACAAAACAGCCCGCTTATGAAAATCAATCTATTGTCATATACCTCGGATAAATTCATCATTTTTCTTACAAAGCAGAAGTGAACGATTAAAAGAACCAGATAACTAAATAATGTGGTATATGCAGCTGCAATATATCCATATCGGGGAATAAAAATAATATTAGTGATGATATTGATCCCAACAGCGCTTAATGTACCTATTGATATTATTGGTGTTTTTTTTGCAAATAACTCAATACCGACATAAAAAGTATATAGAAACTGGAAAATCAGACCAACCATAATCGGCGGTATTACATATTTAGCCTCTGTATATGCCTTTCCGCCAAATATCAATACAAATTCCGGTCCCAGCAACATAAATCCACAGATAGCGGCCTCAAATACTAATATATATACACACGACACTTTTTTTATCTGACCATACTTTTTTTCATTTAAATTTTCATATAACCATGGTGTCCATGCTTTATCGATAGCCACTCTGACCATTGAAACCACCATTGCAATATTATATGCAAGTGAATAATATGCCAGGCTTTCTGCATTGCAAACTTTTCTTATGGCTACCCTGTCAAACGAGCTTAACAAATTACCTGATAAAGTATGCGGAATAAGCGGAAGCGATATTTTGGCTGCATACCGCCAGTATTTTATTTTCACTTTTTGCGCCTTAATCATTATATAAATGTATATTATGCCATACATTATAGATACAGGAACTGTATAGCCAATTATACATGCAAATAATTTATCATCGAATAAAACAGTAAACAGTAAGGCCATTCCTGTTCTTAACACTGCCGAAGCTAATGCAATTTCAGTAAAAGTTTTGTATCTAAATTGCATTCTAAAACAGCTTTGCAGATACGAATAAGCAGGCTCCAGCAGAAAATAAATAAACATAGCAAATATATATTTCCGTTCAATCGACAGCCAGCCTTCCAAATAATCAATCGAGAATATAGAACATATTGCAAATATTGCAGTAGCCAAATTACTAAATAAAACTGACGACAGCACAAAATTGTCCATGTCCTCAGGAAAATCAAAACGTGCCCTTGAAATCGAAGCGGTCAAATCAATTGTTACTAACGGCATAAGAATGCTTATCCATGAGACAAAGTTGCTATACTCGCCATAATCAAATGTTGTGAGAATTCTGGTAAATATGGGCGTAGTAAGAAATCCTAACCCCTTTACAATTATATCGCCAATCGTATACCATATAGCTGACTTAAGTGCTTTTTTATTATTACTCATTGTTTTATACAAACATCTCCCAATTAAGAACTATAACCTATTCCCTGTTTTAATATTTCATGTGAGAATTTACTTCAATCAAATCGTTTTCTCTCAATTTTATAATTTCCGGAAGCAGTTCTCTAATAGGTACACCTATTATATTGCTAATATCAAAAAGATCATTTGTTCCATCTGCATATGCAATAAAATCCATTAAGTTTTTTACAATATCCGTATTCCCTTTCTTACTTATAGTAGGATATAATCCCCGTTTCCCCAGTTGGGGCTCGCAACATACCTTGATTTTGTAATAGAAATTATATTCCAATGCCTGAATCAATTCTCTCATAACATCGTAGCTTCCTTGAAATCCCTTCGAAGAAACAAAATCCATATCATCTGCAGATGTATGATATTCCGGAAAGGTATGAAACTTAGATCTGCAATAAGTTACAATTGGGAGAGCAGCCAGCGGCGCGTTATATTGTCTTTCATCTGACCCTCGCTGTAAAAACGAATAATCGGAGTATTTTCCTCTTTTACTTAAAATGTTTGTTAAGGCCTTATCTGCCAATGTATTAGCATATCTTGTGTGTACTATTGAATAATCACGATCATCCCCAACACAGGTTAAATTAAATCCTGCAACTATATGTGCCTGCATGTAGTCGAGATTCTTACTCATATATGTTATAGCCCCAATAGTTTCCGGTATAAACAGAAATCTGTATGTATACCGTCTGTTTTCCAACGAACTGACATAATTAATAAGTTCAACCATAAGTGCCGGTCCTGAACACTCATTATTGGCCATTGACGGATGACAGATATAAGTAGAAAAAAATATTTCTTCTTCACTTTCTCCCTGTATAACAACTTCATCATATGTCAAGCTTCCATTAAAAAATTGACTATCAATATATATATGATATTTCCCCTCTTGTAAAAAATCTCTCATATTCTTTGTCATACAAAAGCCATATCTTTCTTTATAATAGGATGTGACGTACGGAATTACATCCGGTTGATTTTCCTGAACATATAAGCACTTTAACAGTTCCTCCTTATCAACCCATTTATCAACAGGAATAGAATATCCAACCAAACAGAGATTATTATCCCTTATATCCAAAATTCTTTTACCGTTTTCATTCTCTATATATGCTTCTCCTACAGACCACTCCATAGGAATTGTCCAATCAAAAACTTCTGTTCCGGACGGTACTTCTATTCTTGAAATCCTGATCTGTCCGTTAACATCGATATTCTCTTCAAGAATATCCAGTGTTTCCCTAACCCCATCGCCCATAAGGCAGCGATAGATCGGGAAGATGCGCTTTGCCAATGAATAAATTTTTTCTCCGTCTGTACTCATAGTTACACATTCATTTCAGGAGCAATTGTCCAACTGCTCCTTACCTTTCCTGGTTTTTATATCCAAAAGCTCATATTGCATCGTCTTTAACGATAGCCTGATCTTAAACATTAATAGCAAAAAAACTATGCAGGTATTATATCAGATATAGAGGTAAAAGTCAGTAATATCACAAAAACTGTTTTTTCTCTTTTAACTCATAGTAATGCGCTTTATCCCGCCATTTAAAAACCCTGGCAGGATTCCCGCCCACTATCGCCAAGGGCGGCACATCCTTGACAACTACGCTTCCGGCCTGTATTATAGCGCCTTCGCCAATTCGCACCCCCCCCAAAATTGTAACTCGGGAACCTATCCAGACGCATTCGTCAATGATGATTTCTTTTGTAATATAGCTTCTGTCATAAGGGATCATGTCGCCCTCATAATTATGATTCTCTGTCAAAAACATACATTGCCATCCTGAATGAAAATAATTTCCTATTACAACTCTTCCTCTTCCTGCTATTTTTAACCCATTAAAATTACAGAAATCTCCGATTTCGGTAAAAGGTGTAAATTTACAATAAGCATTACATTTCAGCCTTTTTCCTACAGTTTTACATTTCCGTCTACAAAGACAGGTCCAAAATTTTGTACTTAGATTTTTTAACAAAACATACACACTCCTTATCAATAACCATATCCATTTCTTTCAACGTCTCCGTCTATTTTCTAACTGAATGATAAAAATACTATTCATTTTTTGTCCCCAGAAACCTAAATACATCTTTTACAGCAGCGCCAAATCCTTTCGTCTCGCACTCCCAGATAAAGCTGGCAGGCAGCGCCAGGCCTCTCTTCTCTCTCATTTTATTTAAAAGCGGTATATGGAGTTTTTTCCTTTTGAGTTTCTCATTTCCCAAGGGAGACAAACTGTAATAAGAATCCCAGATTTCCACTCCTGTCACATCCGAATATTTCCATGGCTTATCAAAGGATGAATAATGGATAATAAACGCTCCATCCCTCATCTCATCCCAAGCTTCATATTCCGTATGATATCTACAATTAACGTCCTCTATTGATAGTGTATAAAAATATTTTGCCCGTATTAAATTTATATAAAGCACATTATATTTATGCGGCAATAATTTTATATGTTCTTTAAAAACCTTATTTAAAACATGTTGGTCCATTAGAGAATTATCCGTATCTTTCATTTTTTCTTGAATCAACCGTTCAGGAATACCGTCTTTTCGCAGCGCATCTAAATTTAACAGCATAACTCCTGAATTGAAATACTGTCCGGTGTTTTGCTTTATTAAATTTTTGTTATATAATATTCCGCTGTCTTCTACAACAGCCGCATATTCATTTTCCATAAAATCCGTATCCGCAAGCTTAGACAAATCCGATTGCACTATAATATCCCCATCCAGATATAACAATTTATCTATCTTATCGCATATATACGGCAAATCAAATTTAATTAATGCCGAAACAGATGCACAGCACTCATGCTTTGCTATACCTTCATATTTTTTCTTCATGTCATCTGCTTTTATCTCAACAAATTCAAGGGTTACCCGCTTATCATTTGCCATTTTCCTCAAAACATCCTTTTGCTCTTTGGAAAAATCTACAATCACAAAATAAATGTGATACTTTGAATCTTTCTTTTTGTTTTCCAATAATGATGTTAATGCAACTACTGATGGCAGAAAAAAACCGCCATCTGCTATAAATGCAATACTTAATTCCGACATATTGACCTCTTACTTCCTTTTATGAATCTGCCAAGGCACTCATATCCCTTATAGCATAGCCCCGTTACCAGAAAAGCAGAACCGACAGCAAACGGTAAAACAAGATTCATATTTTCTACTTCATGGCATATAGTTCCCCACAAATTCACATGAATGATATAAATAAACAGTGACCTTTTTCCAATCCAAGCCAGAATAGAAGATTGAAAACTAAATTTCATCAAAATAGTTATTAAAATCAGTCCTAAAATCATTCCCGATGCTATTTTAAGACACTCCGTTAAAACAGAACCCTTTAAAAGTAAATATACAATAGAGAGCCCCATAAATCCTATTAAAAGCAAACCTAATTTTATATAATAATTTTCCTTCAGAAATCTTATTATCTTCTCTTGATATTTTGCCACAAAACATCCAAACCAAAACAACAGCAATCCATTATACCATCGCGGGGCTAACTTTAAAAATATGAAAGTTACCATTAACATTAAGCTTTGAAAAAAAATACCCGTCAGCCTTTTATTTAGGCTGATCCTGCCCGCTATCCAGAAAATAACATATTGAAGAATAATTACCCAGATAAACCAGTCACTAAAATCAAATCCTGTTATTTCTCTACAAAAATCTCCTAATAAAAATTGATTCCATCCGATAACACAATATTTTATGATTTCAATGACAAGCTTCATAGACAAATATGGGAACCATACCTTTCCAACTCTTTTTATCAGCCACATCAAATTGTTTGTTTTTCCATCGGAAGATAAATATATACCATACCCTGATAAAAAGAAAAAGAGCAGCACCCCTATTCCTCCTAATTGTTTCAAAAGAGAAAATACAACGGGTAATTCCATATAAAAATAACTTTCCATCCATAATGCATAATGTGAAAGCATAACACTCAATGCTGCTATCCCTCTGACAGCCAAAGAATCCATTTTAGTAAGAGCAGCGTTCTTTTCCTGTGTCCGGACTTTTAACTTATATATGATAGAAACAATACTAAAGCCAAAAAAAATCACATATGTACTTATCATAACGGTGCCTTTCTTGTTTATTGATATGAATGCTTATATTATGATCTATCATTCATCTGACCAGGTATATTCTGCTTCAAAATCATGAACTACTGCGCTTTCATTGAAATAAACTCTTAAAGTCATATTTTCCGCGCTCTCTGCATCAAATGTTATATTTGCCTTTGCATGTCCATCTTCCTTTATATAGATCAGCTCCTCCGTCTGAATTACCGAATCATTTACAACGGCCTCAATATAACCTATTTCCATAAGATGCTCCCCTGCAGTATCCATGTCAAAATAAAAAGTATATTCTCCATCGGCAGGAAATTCTTTTTTCATTTCAATAAATCCCTCAGGATTTACCAACACATATTTTCCAATCTTTTTAAAATGATATATTATCTGATATTCTTTCAGATCAAAAGTTCCATCCTTATATAAACTGATGATCGGAGACAGCTCTTCCAAAAGATTATTACCCCTGATCCACATACATTCATTCTCATCCAGCACAAAGCATTGATATCCTAATTGCAGCAGTGTTTCCGTCCCTTCGGAATTTCTTCTTTCCGAAATAACGATCGCTTCCTCTACCTCTTCGGACGGCAGATTGCCATATATCATCTTTTTCCAATTTAACATAAACTGCATTCGTCTGAAACTTATGGTATAAAACTCTGACGGTATGTCATCATACTTTTTCTCAGCTTCAGAAATAACTGCATAAGTAGCATTTCCGGAACTGTGCGGTTCAATATCAAAAAAAGAACTTTGTGAAATGTTGCACAGTCTTCCTATATTTATCAATAATAACCCGATTATAATTCCTTTTGCTTTGTTAAATCTGATTAAAACAAAAGTAACAGCTAATGCCAAAAGAAGAATAAAAGTACTGAGCCACAAATTATAGTATGGTTTTCCTCCAATATAATCCTTATAATAAAAATTGGGAAATCCCCAAAGCAGATGCTTAAAAACCCATGTCGATACATACCATGACAAAAATATACTTCCTAATATTCCAAAAATCAATTTTCTCCATGTAACCGACACTATTTTTTTGTAAATCAAGGTTACAGCTGCAATAAAAACCGGTCCAAAATATATATAATAATATCGTATATATGAAAGCGCACTAAATTGTGAATTTTCTATTCCCTCATTATATCCTGCAGCAATGGAAGACGCATAATATAATGGTAACGTCATAATGGTTCCTGCCAAAGCTGCTCCAAATACGCTTAGTAAAATAAATACCTTTTCTGATATAAGACGGTTTTCCGTCAGTTCCTCATTCCCTTTCTTGAATAACAGTTTACCCAAAAACGGCACTATTACAACAACGCATATCGTCATCATTCCATAAGTTTCTAAATTCAACTTATACAAATTACTTAGCCAGATATCAACAACTGCCTTAAACGTGCCCGTAAACCTATCTACATACGAACCGACATTTATGGTTGCATTTCGTAATTCATTCATAGATGATACATTCCAGAGGCTGCTTATAATCTCTGCCTTTAGTGCTCTTGCAAGCAAAAAACCTAAAGCAGATGCTCCCAAAAATGCCGGAAAATATATGCACCATTTTTTATAAACTATATAAAAAAACAGGCAGGCAGCAATTACCGCCGGCAGCAGGATTATCAACCGGGTATGAATATTATAAGAATAAGTGATAAGCAATGCCAATAATACAGAATAACAAATTGCCGCCTTCTTTCTGTCAACCACAGAGTGTGCCTTTAACATTACCCATGCCGTCAGCCAAACAACAAGTAAAGAGGGCAGCTCCGCAGTAAAATTCCATGCATAAAAGGTTACGTATCCAGAACATATTACAGCCAGCATTACTGCGTAAACCGATTTATCCAGACTTAAAAATTTTGTTGCTATATGAAATATTAAAACACTGATTAAACCTAAAACAATAATATTAATTGCACAAACAACCGTATAAATAATTGAAGGATTATGAGTTAATACAAAAACCGGTGTAAATAATATATAATACCCCCATCCATAATATGCTATCCCCCCATCCAACAATCCCGACCAGTCTCTTCCTGCAAGCGTAGCTGGAAGTACCAGGCTTCCTATGTTATCTGATACCAGTTTCATTTCAAATGAACGATTTAAATCAAGACAGTTTATAAAAACACAAAGAAAAAAACATAAGAAATATATCCGTTTCTCAATTATATTTATACCTTTTCTATTATTCATTTGTATGTTTCCTTCCCAAAAGGTTTAACTCTTCCACCACTTCTCCCATTCTATCCCAGGAAAACTTATATGCCGCTTCTATAATATGTTTATGAAATTCCTTTTCCTTATCCTTTTCATAAAATTCGCAAATCCTTTCGGCAAGCATGGCAGAATCCTTGCTTTCTACAACATAGCCCGTCCTGTTATCTTCTACAACTTCGGGCAGCCCGCCTACATTCGTTGCAATAACCGATTTCTCGAATCCGTAAGCAATCTGGACAATAGCGCTCTGCGTTGCAGATTCATAAGGGCAGACCACTAAGTCACATGCCGCAAAATATTTTTCCACTTCTCCATCCGGAATATAACCGTCATAAATCCCTATTGCATTCGTTATCCCGATCTCTTCCATCAATGAGAGGTAGACATCCTTATCCGCCCCAAAATCTCCTACAATCAATAATTTTACATTTAATAATCGTTTTATGATCAATGGCATTGCTTTAATCAGCCACTTCAGGCCTTTATATTCTCTGACAAATCCAAAGAACAATAAAACCTTTTCATCCTCTGGTAAATCCAGCATTTCACGAGCATTTCCTTTTGAAATATTGTTTAATTTAAATGCATTATATGTGGGAATAAATGTCTTTTTGAGAACCGCATTGGGCTTAATTTCCAGCAAATCATTTTTATCCAATTCTGAATGAACAATAAAAGCATCCCCGCTGCCTAACACCAATTTGGTAAGCTGCCTGTCCATAACAAATCTTTCATGAGGAAATACATTATGACACACAAATATTTTTTGAATACTTTTTTTTAAGAACTTCATCATAATAAAATAGCACGGTGCAAAATATGGATGCCACCATTGAATGATTACCATATCCGGATTTAGTTTATTGATTTTTTTTGCAGCATTCATACAGCTTATTGGATTTGCCGTATTAATCCAATAAACTGCTTCAGCTATTTTAAAAGTTTTATTTTCCCAGTCTCTCTGTTCCCTTCGAAATAAAAGCTTAGGATATTGCATGGAATAGGAGACTAAAGTCACATCATTCTCCGCTATCAAAGCACGATACATTAATGCTGTATAATGCGCAATCCCCCCCTTATAAGGATATACCGGTCCAATTATTACAATTTTCTTTCGATCCTTCATATACTCGTTCTCTTTTCTTACTTGCAAAGCCGGAGCACTACACATTCTGCATCCTCTTCGCATGTTTTTATAAATCTCGTCTGGAGGATTCCCTCTTCGGATGTAAGTTCAAAAGGAATGCATATCGGTGTATCGGACTGCCTTATATCCTCCGAACAGGTTACCTCTTCATCCACTACGATTTCTATTGTTCCTATTTCCCCTTCAAATATTTCCTCTGACTTTATTTGAATATACAGTTCATAATCTCCCGCCGGCAAATTTATATAAGGCCCATAAAAAACACATCCTGTACCGGACAATTTAATACCGTCCTGTCCTCTTAAGGATTCGTCAAAGACCATAACAGCCGGTATCAGATCACGGTAATTCTCGTCTTTAAGAACCAGGCTGTACAATTCAACGTCTTCCTTGGATTTCTGTATCTCCTTTGGATAATATCCCATGCTGCACTCCGGCGCATTGCCGCTTATCTGTCCGCTATATATGAGTTCTCCATCCGTTTCCCAGGAAACATCCGACGCATAGAGGTTTCCCATATAATAAACTTTATTGCCCGCTTCCATGTAATCCGAAAGCTGTCCCGTATTGATATCTTCATCCAATAAATATACAGCCTGATCATAGCCGTAACGGAGCATACCGGCAATTCCGGCCTGATTCGTCAGTATAACTCCGTCCTGCGGCAGATTATTTACCGTTTCAATGTAATCTTCTTCAATTCCTCCATATGCCGGTTCTCTCATCAAGATCCCGCCATGATATATCATATAGGCCAGTATAAGACCTCCCGCTAAAAACAGGGTCCCTTGTTTTAAATAAAATACCGCCTTTTTATTTATTCTCATATCATAAAGATAAAAAAATCCCACAACCGCGACAAAAAAGAATAATGGAAAATTTACGGGAATCCATCTCCTGCTCATAAAAAAATGATCCATCGTGATAGAGGGGCGGTACGTATACAAAAGCACTGAAATCATTCCCATACCCAGAAAAAGAAACAGCGGCTCAACCTTTCTTTCAAATTCTTCTCTATCAAAAGCCCGCAGTATTTTTCCGGCCCCCACTGCAACAAATAGCAAAAGAACAGGCGAAAAATAAAAACTATACTGTCTCAAACTGTCTGCAAATTTATGTTCCGATAAAAGCGGCCTTACAAAATAGAAGAGCAGGATATAAAAGAGTGCCAGAGAAAAAACGACAATGCCTGTCTTTTTGCTTTTGCTTAACCCACAGATAAAACCGGACCATTCCATCTTCTTTAATCTGCATATAATCCAAACCACAAAATAAATAGTGAAAAAGGCAGCATTTCCATATACAACATTCCTTAAGACGTTTCGCTCCCAATGATCCAAAAAATATCCCGGATGAACAAGATACATGTAAACCAAAGTCACAACAAACCAGATAAAGTATTGTATCACACACCAAAAAACTGCTTTTTTCTTCTGCCGGTTAAATAAAGCCGCATAAATCCCCATGCAGATAATTCCCAGTCCCAACACATAGTTATCCATTCTGCAAAAAGAACCGATTCCCAAAATTGCTGTAGCCAGATACAAAAGCGCATTTTTATTCTTCTCCCAGCCTAGAGCAAAGAGAAATGCAGTTAACACAAACAGCAGCTGAGCCATCTGTTCGCTTTGGGTAATGCGCGCCCCCCAAATCTGTGCCGGACAAATAACCAGTAAAAGTGTTCCTGCCACTGCAGCTTTATTTCCGGCAAAGTGCTTCAAAAAGAAATAAAATACACTAAGCGTTATCAGAGACAGAAATGCCGTAATCCGCACAAGCCCCTCTATCCCCGCCAGATTATAACCAATCGCCAATAAGCACCAATATAATGGCAGAAATTGTGGATTAATCTCTCCGGGTTTCTCACTTAATCCCGCTTCATAAGAAGAATAAAAAGCCGGATATCCTATTTCAATTACCTCGTCCAGCTGCTCATAATTTTCATTAAGCCATTGGTCGGCTTCATATACAATCTTCCCTGTCTGAGCAGTATGCATTGCATGGATTACATATATCCCGTAATCCCTACCCGACCACATGTAATAAGTAGGAAAAGACAGATATAATACTCCTGCCAATATCAAAATCACAAGCAGGGGTTTTTCTAATTTCCCACAAAGCACTTCCTTTAATCCAATCTTTTTATATGCATTTCTTTGTACAAAAATAAATAGTCCTCCGCATATAAAAAGATAAGAAAGCATAAGATAACGCAGCCTGAATGCCCCCACAAATGCCAACAGCATAGCGCAAACCGCCAAAATTACCGTATTACACCCAAAAGAAACCGCTAGATTTTCCTGATGAGATAATTCTCCATAGCGATTTTTAAAATTAGAATATGTTAATAATACCCCACAGATAAAAATAATACAAAAAACAACACACACCAAAATAACTGCCAGCATTTATTATTTACCCTTACTTATCAGATTTTTCTTTTTCCTTCTTTTCACAATCCATCTTTCTCACATGATACTGTATATCCTCTAGCAGTTTCCTATTTCCCGCAATAATATCCGCCTGCATGCCCACAATTCCTGTCATAACTCCTAAAATAATCATCATACTGGCAAGAATCAGGGATTGAATATGCCCAGCGCCTTCTCCCGATGCAAAATAGATTAAGAATCTGACGCCGATACCTGCACCAAACAGCAATAATATAGTTCCCAGCGTGGCAAAGAACTGTAGCGGCCTGTACATCAAAAATGCCCGTATAATCGTAAGCATTGACTTTTTAACGTATCCAAACATGCTTCCAAAAAGCCTAGACGGCCTTAGCTCTCCGTTTGTGCGGACGGGAACCGAGATAATTGCCATTTTGTTTCTTCCCGCCTGAACGATAGTCTCTAAAGTATAAGTATAGTCATTGATAACATTCATACGCAATGCCGCTTCCCTGCTGAATGCTCTAAAACCACTTGGTGCGTCCGGAATATCTGTTCTGGACGCTTTTCTGACAACCCAGCTTCCGAAATGCTGCAGCTTTTTCTTTAACCAAGAAAAATGTTCCGTCTGGTCAATGGGCCTCTCCCCGACAACGATATCCGCCCTCCCCTCCAGAATCGGACGGACAATTGTCTCTACATCGTCCCCACAATACTGGTTATCCGCATCTGTATTGACAATGATATCGGCACCATATTCCAAACAGGCATTCAGGCCAGCCATAAACCCTTTTGCAAGACCTTTGTTTCTTGTAAAATTAACAACATGATGCACTCCCCAGTTCAAAGCAACCTCAACTGTCTTATCCGTACTTCCGTCATTAATAATCAGATATTCTATTTCATCAATTCCCTCTATATCTTGGGGCAAATCATTCAAAGCTATCTCCAATGTTTCCGCCTCATTATAACAGGGAATCTGAATAATCAGCTTCATGACAATTTCTCCATTCTATTTCACTTTATCCTAATTTTATATATTCCAACCACATTTTATCAAACACTTTAGTCATTATATCATATTCTCCTCTTATCAAACAATCATAATCATCCTGATTCCCGTCTTATTTATTATTGACAAACTATTTGCAAAAAAATATTATTATCTTAATAACTTTTTTAATATGGAAAATCAGCCTTTACAAATCTACGGGAAGAGGAAACTATTATGGGCAAAACCGACTATCGGTTCAAATTTTTATATCTGATCGGCATCATATCAATTATTATCAGTCACTGCGGTTCGGGAAACATCGACTTGTTATATAACTGGTTTCCTTTTAATTCCTTCTTTTTAGCATTGTTCGCTTTTACATCCGGCTATTTTTTTCAGGAAAGCAAAACGGAGCATACTGCACAATATATTGCATACAAGTTCAAAAAGCTGATTATCCCATTATACTTATACAATTTATTTTATGGAATATTCATGGTTTTCTTAAGACAATTTGGTTTTACCATCGGTAACGAGTTCTCTTTGCATAATTTACTGATAGAGCCGATAAAAACAGGCCATCAATTTGCATATAATCTTCCCTGCTGGTTTGTAATACCACTATTTATGATAGAGGTGTTTTATATGATACTTTATAAAACACTGAAAACATTTCACTTGAAAATAAATGAATATTTGCTTTTTTTATGTGAGCTTGCTTTAGGACTCGCCGGCATTTATATTGCAAAATGCGGTCATTATACCGAATGGTGGCTGGTTCTGACAAGATTTTTGTACTTTGTTCCTTTTTACGGTCTGGGTATATTGTATAAAGGTAGGTTGGAAAAATTAGATAAGGCTTCCAATATTTTATATTTTTCCTTTATTTTTATACTACAATTACTGATTATTTCTGTTTATGGACAACCTGTTTCTTACAGCATTGTCTGGTGTAACAATTTTACCCATAATATCTTTATGCCTTTCATCATAGGAATTACCGGTATTGCCTTCTGGCTCAGAATCGGCAGAATATTGATTCCGGTGTTAAAGAACAGCAAATGCCTAAAAATCATAACCGATAATTCCTATTCCATCATGGCCAATCAGATACTGGGATTTATGTTTGTAAAAACAGTTTTTGCAATACTGTCCCAATATACCACATTATGCAACGGTTTTGATATGACACAATACAAAACTAATATCTGGTACTTCTATCTTCCCAAAGGTATTCCCCAATGGGAGATTCTGTATATAATCGCCGGAATTATTGTACCCATTATAATACAGCTGTGTATTAACAGAATCAAAAATATTTTCTCTGTACAATACAAAAAACTAAAAAGAACGCACCATTAAAATAAACGATTATTGATTCAACGCACTATATCATATCAGACTTCGGTACAAGTTATATATTTTATCCGCCGTAGCATACCAGGAGGTTTTCTTCACATACCCGTCTATGGCCTCCATATAATTATCTGCCGTTGCTTTATCATTCGTCAAAGTTCTGACCGCATCCGCTATCAGTTCCTTTTCTGCTGCTTCTATCTGATAGGTGCATTCTCTAAATTCGTCGAAAATAGGCTGTCTGGTGGTAATAATCGGTCGTTTAACCGCCATACAGAACCTGATTGCTCCGCTTGCCGACTCCTTTGTTGGTTTATACGGCATAACCAACACATCACATGCCTGCAGATGCGCCATGGACTCCGAATTGGGCAGGAAATCAGTTATAAATTTAACATTGTCCTGCACACCCAGACGCTCTGCTTCCGCAACGCACTCATTATAATATTCCGTGGAGACACCTCCTTCGTAAAGTGCACAAACCGGGGTGTACAATATATGGGGAAATTCTTCTTTCAAAATTGCCACTGCCTGTATGACTTCCTTAATGCCTTTATGGGACAGAAAAAATCCATAGCTGCCTATTACCGGACTGGCGGATATGTTTTGCTGCCTTTGCACATACTTTGCGCTTATTCCGGGATACACAACCTGTCCATGATTGATTACATGAATAATATTTTCCTTTACCCCGTAACTACATAACAATTCTTTATCCTTTTCCTGATGGACAATCAACGCGGCGCACAGATTAAGCTGCTCTGTAATGGAGCGCAGGCTCAAGGGTTGCCCGTTGATGTCTCCGTCCTCCGTTTTGTGGAAAGTAATCACTATCTTCTTCTCTTCATGCAGCTGCTCTATAGAATCCGCCAGATTATTCAATTTGAAGAAACCATAATTAAACTGGAAATGAACAATATCTGAAGAATCATTTCTCAATCTTCTTGTCAGCTCTGTCATATTCCCCTTCGCAATATTTCCCCAGACTCTTTTTGCCACAAAAGACTCATCCCTGACGATTATCTTGGAAGCATAATCAGGGTAAACCCTGTACTCCACATTCTGCATAGTTGCCTCTATCTCCATTTTGGTATATTCGGCAACTCCACATTTGCTGTTCCATGTGGTAACCATGGAAACTCTTGGTTTTATCTGGTTCTCCTTAACTTCCTCTATAAAATCCAGCCACCTCTTTGCAACAGCTTTCCACGTAAATCTGGTGCTAATCAATCTATAAGCTTTTTGTATTTTTTCATCCAAAGCAAGCTTTTCCCGTTCAAAAGCAAACTGTTTAAGCAGCAAAACCAGCTCGTCTTTTTTAGGCTCAAACCACATGGAAATTTTACCATTTTCGTTGTTCGTCACATGGGTATCCGCCGGCGTCTGTTCGAAACCTACTAAAAGAGCATTTTCTTCATTACAAAAATCAGCCATGCCGCTGTTTGCGCTAACAATTACAGGAACCTTTGCCAGCATAGCTTCCGCAACAGGAAGTCCGAAGCCTTCCCCCCTCGCCACCTGTACATAGCAATCCGCCGCCTTATAGAGCCTGTTTAGTTCCTCATCCGATAGGTCACAATTTATCCACTCAACTTCGGGTGCCTTAGGATAGCGACTCCGCAATTCTTTTAAAATCTCTTCTACATTATTATGAGGATTTGAAAACGTCTTTAATACAAGACATACGTCATCATCCTTCGTAAAGGCTTCAAAATATCCTTCTAAAAGCACATCTACACCTTTTCTGGGAAATGCCGAACTGATATGAAGAAATTTTGTTCTCTTTCTGGTTTTTAAAGGATAAGGCTTTAACTGTTCAAAATCCGGAACCAGCTCAACTCCTATTCCCATTGTTTTTACGGGTATTTTTATTCCATTTTCTATCAGAATATCGGTAACATAATCTGTCATCGTACCAATACCGCTTAAATATTTGTTAAAATTGTTAATATAATTATCCGGAATAGCGCTTTCCTCCCAGCCAAAAGCTTGAAAATTGAGCCCTCCCGTCACATCCGCCACTCTGGGCGGGTACATATTCCTGATAGTAATATCTGGATAGGTAACTTCTTTGGATTTCTCCCACAAACGGCGTGCGTGAGGCTTATCTGCCAAATCCTCTTCTTTGGGAATGTAATCTCCAGGTCCCTCCGTACAATAAATGGAAATATTATCGTCCTCATCAATATCATCTATGGCTTCCATCAGCTTTCGGTTCACAATTGCCAGACTATATGAGGATTCAAAGGGTCCCTGAAGCTGTATATTTCTTTTTCGTTTTCCATTTAAGATATTATCAATAATTTTAAAGAAAATCTCTTCCGTATTCATCTCTTCCAGCCGCTCAATGCGCACCTTCTGACGTTCCACAATTTTTTGATACAGATTAGAGTCTGTTAGCACCTCATTACACAAAGCCCCGATATAGGCGTAATTCTTCTCATTGACCAGAATACCTGCGCCATTCATGGTCTCCGGAATAGCAGAAGAACGGTAGGCTATTACAGGAACGCCCATCTTCATAGCCTCTAACAGAGGTACTCCAAAGCCCTCATGCTCGCTCATGCACAAAAACAGGTCTGCCATCTCATAATAAGCCTTCAGCTCTTCCTCGCTTACCTTACCTGTAAAAAACACCTTGTTTTCTATGGCATATTCCCTGCATAGTTTTTTTAATTCATTGACATAAGCTTCCATGCTGTCGTCGCCCACAATAAAAAGCCTGCTGTCCGCATTATAATAGATGTTGTAAACAGCAAAAGCATGAAGGATGTCCTTTTGGCATTTATTAGGAACTACCCTTCCTACAAATATAATATTTTTATACTTTTCATGATCATTTAAAACAGAAGCCTCCGAATGAATACGATCGAAACGGTCTAAAGAAATCTGTATGGGCATAACATCTACATTCTCATATCCCATTCCCAACAATTCTTTTCTGTTGTAATTGGAAACAGCAATACAATAATCCATATATTTCCGATATTCTTTAGCCTGACACAGCCCCTTGCGGATCGCATTTTTTGTCCCTGCATCTTCAAAGAAGTGTTCCGGTGTGATATTGTGATAAATCAATGCTTTTGTATCGGGGAGCCCGATAATTTTGTCAAAACAATTCATTCCCATGGAATGGTGGACAAAAAGAATATTATCCCTATTCCCTTTATATTCCTGAATCGGTTTAATTTTATCTGAAAGCCTCTCGTCTATATATTCCGCATAAATTTCCGACTCGTAGCCTTTGGCGGTAAGCACCTCCTGCAATTCTAGCATCATATTGGTTATGGCATCGCCTACTGTCGTTCCCGAATGAAATTGATTAATCTGCATTACTTTATCCCCCCATACTCTTTCTGACATGTAGCTATCATAAGTTCCTGCAGTTCAATCATGCCCGACAGGGTCTGCATAATGGTTTCATTAATCTGAGTCTGCTGCTGATAATAGGATGCAAAAATCCATCTTGTCATTTTGCGGTAAATCTTTTTACTAAACACAATAAACCTTCCGATTATCGGACGGTTCGAAACAATAGGTTTTTCCACAATGGCATAAGATTCTCTTAACTTTTGCAAATTCTCTGCTATTTCCGCAAAAACCTGCTCTAAGTAGTTATAGTTATCTCCCACTTCAGCACCCAAAAACTTTTCCGGAATTTTTTTCTTTATCACGCTGGTTTTTACTCGTTTTACCAATTCTTGAGAGTCCATAATCCCTGGATCTATTTCTATCATCACTTTCCTCCTATATACGCAACAAATAATTCTATCTCATCTTCTAATATATCAAATTGAATGCTGCAAATATCTTTGTCATTCCAGCCGGCTCCCAGCTCTACGCAAATTCTGTTTTCCCCTTCTGCAAGTGTATATTGATATCCTGCACAGTTATCTCCTTCTATAGTCAAAGTACATTCCTCATGATTTTCATAATAACATAAAAATTCCATTTTCTTTTTCTGTACTAATATTTCTGCAGTCTTTCCATACAATATATGTCCTACATATATTATGCCATCATAGCTTCTCTCTTCTTTTTGTGTCCAGCCCTTTCTAAAAAGCACTCCTTCCGCCCTCTTCATTGCCTGACGATATGCGTAAGATGTTGTACTTTCCATCTGCTGCAAATCTATCCTGCCGATTTCTTTTGCCGGAACGCCTCCATAGATTGTGCCTGCCGGAACATGCGTTCCCGGAGTAACCACTGCACCGGCTGCAATTACCGCATTATCTTCAATAACTGCCGGTCCTAAAATAACGCAGTTAGAAGCAAGCCATACCCCGTTTCCAATCTGTATGTCACAGCCTTCTGTCATGTCTAAATCCCTGCGTAAAAGGCCTGTCAGCTCCACATCATGGCTTCCTGCCAGAATACTTACCCCCGAACCCGCAAATGTATAATCGCCGATTGTAATATGCCCGGAATTAGTGTTAAAAAAGCAAACGCTTACCGCCGCCAGTTTTGAAATGTGCAGTCTCTCCTCTTTCCCCCAGACAGTGGGCAGACTGCTGCACAAATAGTTCAATTTTTTAATATAGGCCACATCCACGTCCAAATTCTGCAGCCTCTTAATTTCCTGCATTCTGTCGCCATTCCACTGCTGTAATGCGGCAATTTCCTGCATTCTGTTACCATTCCATTGCTTCAGTTCGGCAATTTCCTGTGTCCGTTCCTCATTCCCCTGTTGCAATTTAACAATTTCTTCCCGTAATTTGCCAATTTCCTGCATTCTGTCATTATTCCACTGCCGCAGTCTACGGATTTCTTTTCCGAGCTCTTCTATCCCTTCTATTCCCTTATACAGCCACTCCAAATGCTTCGGCAATTTGATAATAGCCCACAGCACTCTGAGAACATATCCGATTACAGGTATTTTTTTAATACGCTCCATATTGCGCCTTTCCTATTTTATATGCCAGCTATGTGGCAGACTGATTATCCCCACTTCGCTTTTTTCATTGATAATATCTATGCTGCAGCATTCCCGCCAGAAATCATAGTTAAAACCGTCCGGACGGTGAATAGCCAGATCAACCGAATAACTGCCTGCATTTAAGGGCATATGGTCTATCTTTAAATCCACGGTTCCCTGGTTTTCAAGAGAAACCGCCTCCGAAAAGTCAATCAGTGTATTGGTCCCGTAAATGTACAGCTGGTCGCTGCGGTAAATCGCTATTCCAAGAACAGCGTCCTCTATTTTCTTGGAAGCAGTGTAGCGAATGCGGATGCAGATGGGCTCGTCATTTTGGAAAACTTGCTTTTCCTGTCCCTTAGAGTCCAAAAGCAATACCTTGTCCATAACAACTTCCCTGCTTCCCCAGCGTTTAGAATCTTCTTTTTCATCTGCCTGTCCCTCAGGCGCCTCTTTATCCGTCTGATTCTCTTCCGCTCTTTTGCCCGGGCTTTCCTTTGCCTCGTCTTCTTCCGTTCTATTTTCTTCCGCTCTTTTTTCCTTTTCGCTGCCCTTTTGACTCATATAAGCCATATATTTGGGGTCCACAACTCTCGGATGCCCCTCTTCACGGATTTTCCCTTCATGAATCCAGATGCTTCTTTCACAAATCTGCTCAATCTGACCTAACGAATGTGAGACAATAACGATTGTTGTCCCCTCCGCCTTAACTTCCTTCAACTTATTAAAGCATTTTGCCTGAAATGCAATATCTCCTACTGCAAGTATTTCATCTATCAATAAAATATCGGCATCCACATTAATGGCAACTGAAAAAGCAAGCCTCATATACATACCTGATGAATAGGTTCTTACCGGATTATCAATAAATTCTTCCAACTCGGAAAAAGCAATAATCTCTCCTATTCTCCTGTCTATTTCCTTTTTGGATAAACCAAAAATAGATGCATTAATATATATATTTTCCCTTCCACTCATATCGGGATGAAAACCGGCGCCTAATTCAATCAGGCTGGATACCCTGCCTTTCATTTCGATACTGCCGCTGTCGGGATACATGATTTTCGTTAAAAGCTTCAAAGTCGTACTCTTTCCGCATCCGTTATGTCCGATCAGCCCCACGGCTTCCCCTTTTTTGACTTCAAAGCTGATTCCCTTTAATACCTGGCGTTTCTCATAACGCCTTCTGTTCCCGTGAATCATAAAATCCTTTACATTATTGCTTCGATCCAGATATACCTTAAAGGTCTTTGTTATGTTTTTTACTTCAATTGCGTTTCCTTCCTTCATTACAGAACCTCCGCAAAATGTTTCTTCAGTTTACCGAATGAAAGCCATCCGATAAAAAGCATGACAATTCCCATGATCGTCCCCAGCACAAATGTACGAAGTGCAGGCGCCTGCTTATAGTATAAAACGTCTCTGTAAGCTACAATAATGGGCGTCATGGGATTTAAATTAAAGATTCCGCGGAATTGTTCGGGCACCATATCCACAGAATACATGACAGGACTTAAGAACTGCCATGCCATTAAAACAATATTGAGCAAAAACTGCATATCCCTGAAATAAACCGTTATGCCGGAGACCAAAAGAGTCAGTCCGAAAGCCAAAAGGGTTTCCTGCAATATAATAATCGGAAGATACCACCATACGGCAAGATTTATGCCCTTTCCCGATATGATCAAAACCGCCGCCACAACAATAAAAGACAACAGCATGTTGATCAACTGGCTGAGTACATAAGAAATAGGCAGCACTTCCCTTGGAAAATAGATCTTGTTTACCAGATTCTGCTGACTGGTAATGCAGCCGGCGCCGCCTCCCACGGCAGTAGAAAAAAACGTCCATGGTACCAGCGCCACAAACAGGAAAAGATAATAATCCTCAATTCCCGCCCGCATAATGACCGAAAATACAAAGGTATATACGATAAGCTGCAGAAGCGGGTTTAAAAAGGTCCATAAAAATCCTAATACGGACCCTTTGTATCTGCCTCTTAAATCTCTTTTTACCAGACTGGAAATCATTGTGCGATAATCCCAGATTTCTTTGAACAATTTCATATTTTATAAACCATATTCTTTCATTATTTTACGGAATTCCGGCGAATTGGAAAATCCCTGCAGCACCTGGTCCCTTGTCATTTTATTAGAATCCAGTTTGCCCAGCCAATCATAGAATCCCTGTATATCGTATTCCCTGCCTAAGAATGTTCTGTAAAGCACCTTTATATACTCTGCATTACTTAGGTTTTTATCCAAAAACTCGCGGGAATGGAAAAAGCCTGTGGTGGCTGCATCCGTAACAGTCCATTTTTTGTCCAGAATACGGTTGCACCAGTCGTTTAAGCCACTGATATCATAGCCTCTGCCCAATGCTTTTGTATACATACGGGTTATGAAAGACGTAAGACCCGGATTACGGTCGCGCCCCTGGGTTACTTTGACTTCTCCTCTTGTGATCCCATAGGAATTGCACAGATCATTATATTCCTTGGATTCCGCAAATCCTTTAAAGATACCTTCCCTTGTAACGCCGTTTTGCATACATGCCAGCCAGTAAGCGCTGCCGTTTGGATCCGCATTACGATCCAACATGACTTTATACAACAAATCAATAAATTCCCTGTCGCTTAAATTACGGTTCTTTAACTCCGGACTGAAGAAAAATCCGTAAGCTACATCAGCCCCGCTTCTTTTTTTCGTCACTAAAGAGTTTTTCCAGTCAAGCATACCTCCGTCGTCAGGCTGTCTGCCAAAGCAGAGAGTATATAACCTGGTTACGAAATCGGCAACCTGATCGTCATTGGTTGCCTGGTCATCGGTTCCTCCCAAATATCCTTCCGCATTAAAGAACTCCACATTATAAGAAATGGTAACCGATTTTCCGTTTTTGTCCTTGATACCGGTAATAGTTACGTTGTAAATACCGGAAAGGTTTCCTTTTCCACAGGTTGCCGTGCCGGGCTTGAAAATAATAGCATTGCTCTCTCCCGCCGCCTCAAAATTAACATTGAAATAAGGCTTTGTTACATCAAAGCGGTCTGTTGTATTATCCGCCGCCGTAAACTTCTGTACTTTTCCATTCGGTAAAGTAAGTGAAACCTTTACATTGTTTATATTCATTTTGCTGACGTCAAACTTGTCCGGATTTAAAGAAACCGACCAGGGCGTGTCTCCCTGGCAGAGTTCCTGCGGGAAATTTCCCGACGCAGGCCAGGAAACGAAATCATAGTCAGGCGGCAATACGCCTCTATCGTCTACATACATAACAGCATAAGCCATGTTGCTTTTATTGGTAGCATATCCAAATCCGGTAGAACCCATCCTGGGATTTAAAATCCATCTTCTGTGTCCTACATTGGCCAGGTTCCCGGGCGCTTTATCTTCCATAAAGTTCTGGGTAAACCACGCAAGACTTCTCCAAGACTGATAAGATCCGCTGGCAATATTGCCCTTCTGGGTAGCCGTTCTTCCCGCTACATAAAAATCATTGCTCATGCCGGAGGGCTGGGACGGATAATTGTCCAACGTATTGTTTGCCGCCAATATTACCGCTCCCTGCTGGGCCTGGGACGTATAGGCGGGATTATAATTCACAGAAGGAAGTCCCGCGATCATACGCATCATATTGACGCTTTCCATTGCCTTCTGTAAGTGGATCGTTGACAACACCCCTGCGGAATAAGGCTTCGTCACGGAAGGCGCCGTCTGGTAAAAAGAATAGTTCAGTCCGTAACTGTACAAATTCCTGTACTGGCTGGCTATTGTAAATTTACTGGGCTTGGCAAGGGTTTTATCCCCGCTGTAGGAATAGATGATCTCCTCTTCCAAGGTTATATCATTTTCCGAAAGACTGTTTCCCGAAACACCGTCAGGCTCTTCCACCGACTTTTCTATGGGATCATCTTCTACCGGAATCGTATTAAATGCCTCATCCACATAAGGCTCTCCCAATTGCACATCTTCCCTGTTTGCCGCAATCATTTCTTCCCCGTTTGCCGGTTCGGAAGCCGCCAGAACCGGTGTAGTAATGGCCGTTCCAAGCAATAATGCCGCCAGCATACAGGAGACAAGTCTTTTTCTCATTTCAACATTCCTCCATTCATTTTGATGATTTGTCTGCTCTTATTTATCCGTTCGTTTATGTATTCTTTATTCTATCTGTTTATTATAACCTTTTTATCCTCTTATAATCCGTACTCCTTCATGAGCGTGGCAAATTCTTCCGAATCAGAAAAGCCCCGCAGAACCTCTTCCCTGGACATTTCGCCGTCTTTAAGCTTATTCGTCCAGTCCGCCAGTCCTTCTTCATCGTATTCTCTTCCTAAGAAAGTTTCATAAAGTACCTTTACATAGTCTTCATCGTTCAGATTCTTGTTTATAAACTCTTCAGATTCAAAGAATCCCTTTGTAGCCACATCCGTAACGCTCCATGTATGATTCAGAATCCGGCCGCACCAGTCGTTCAATCCGCCTATGTCATAGCTTCTTCCCAAGGCCTTTGTATACAGCCTGGAAACAAACATCGTGAGTCCCGTATTCAAATCCCTGCTTTCTGAAACCGAAACGCTTCCCCGCTCAATTCCATATGCCCCGCAGATCTGGGTAAATTCCGCAGACTCGGCAAAGCCTTTATATACGCCTTCCCTGGATACGCCTGCTTCCAACCGGCCAACCCAGTATTCCCTGCCGCCTTCGTCATATTCCCGGTCCATCATGACCCGGTACAATAGCTCTACAAATTCTTTATCGCTCAAATTGCGGTTTTTCATTTCGTCGCTGAAAAAAAATCCATAGGCCACCACAGCTCCTGACTTTTCCCGTTTTATAAGCGCTTCCTTCCAGTCCTGCATTCCCCCTTCATCGGGCTGTCTTGAAAGGCAGAGATTATACAGTCTGTCCACAAATGCCTCTATCTGGGCAACATCGTCATATACCTTCATGTACTCATCCAGATAGATTCCTGCACGCTGCTGGAGAACGCCTCCCGGATGCACGTTATCGATATAGTAGTCCCAAAAATTGCTGCCGTCTATTCCGAAGGCCGTATTAAAATCTATAATGGTAATATGATTTCTTTCACACACCCTTTTGATGGCGTCCAGATATTGTTCAAAGGTCTGTCCGTTTTCATTTTTAATGGGATCAAACTGGGACCTGTAATAGAACGGGAGAATACAGTAGCATTCCACGCCTTTGTTCCGAAGCCTCCTGATGGCCGTATTCATGGCCCCGCATAGCTCATAGGTATTGGTGGAATCCACTCTTCCCAAAGGATAAGCCCTGGTAAAATCATTGACCCCGAACTGGAAAAAAGCCACATCATAAGCGGAAATATCTACCTGGTCCAATTCATAATTGATATTATGCCCCCAACGGCTTGAATAAGTGGCTCCTCCTATGGCTGCATTGGTCACGTCGGCGCTGCGCCTCTGCTGGAAAAAGTGCACGTAAGAATAAATATCATTTCCGCTTTTATCCTTATAGCCGCATACAGTGCTGTCCCCTAAGAACAAATATCTGGTAGGCGCCGCGCTTTCTTCCGCCATCTCGGAATCGTAAGTATGATATAAAGCCGTATCCAGACATTCCACATAAGGACAAAGGGTCTGATCCGCTTTAGGATCCTCTTCTGCGCCCTCTGCTTCTCCTGATCCCACAGAACCGGCCTGATCCGTATTTTCTTCCTGCCCCGCTTCCCGGGGCACAAACCCGTTTTCGGAAACCGGAGCCGCATCCGCATTCTGGATCGTCATAGAGCCTGTCAGCAACAACACAGCCAGCGCCAAAGCCAATTTTTTCTTCATTGTAAAACTTCCTTTATATTATAATCCGTACTGCCGCATGATATCGGCAAATTCCCTGGAACCGGAAAACCCTCTTAAAACCTCGTCCCTGGATTTTTGTCCCGAATTCAATTGACTTACCCAGTCATTCAATCCCGGCTTATCATATTCCCTGTCAAGAAATGTCCGATAGAGCACCTTGACATATTCCTCATTGCTTAAGTTTTTATTTTGAAACTCCGGAGAATGAAAGAATCCCGTCGTAGCCGCATCCGTAACGCTCCAGGAGCCGCCCGCAATCCGGTTGCACCAGTCGTTGAGACCGCTTATATCATAAGGTCTTCCCAAGGCCTTTGTATAGAGCCTTGATACAAACAGGGTAACCCCCATATTGAGATCGCGCCCTTGATTGACCGCCACATATCCCCGCTCAATGCCGTAAGAACTGCAGATATCAGTAAACTCCGCAGATTCCGCAAAGCCCTTGTATACGCCTTCCCTGGATACTCCCGCCGAAAGCTTCTCCAGCCAATATGCCTTTCCCGATGCATCAAAGGCCCGGTTCATCATAACCTGATATAACAGCTCCACAAAAGCTTCATCACTTAGATTGCGAAGCTTCATTTCATCACTGAAGAAAAATCCATAGGCAACCCCTGCACCTGACTTGGACTTATCCGCCAGAGCTTTTCTCCAGTAAATAAAGCCGTCGTCATCCGCTTCCCTGCCAAAGCAAAGAGTGTAGAGCCGCTCGATAAACCCGTTGATTCCTTTATCATTGACCGCTTCATTATCGTCGCCGCCCATATAGTAAAGAGCGCTGAAAAAATCAATGTTGTAGGAAACCTTTGCAGGCGCTCCGTCCCTTGTATGTAAACCGCTGACGGTAACCGTATAAACGCCCTTTAAATCATTATTTCCAAACACGCCTGTTCCCGGTCTGAATATAATGGCATTTGCAATGCCGTATCCGTTTTTGTCAATATTGAAATAGGCCTGGTCTTTATTCCCCACATTGCCTGCCGTATCCGAAGCGGTAATGGTCTGGCTCCTTCCGTCAGGCGCAGTTACGGTAACCTGAACATTTCCCGTGTTCATCCCCGCAATATCAAACTTATCGGGATTTAAGGTTACATGCCACGGCATCTGCATATCGGCAAATTCCGAAGGAAAATTTCCCGATGCAGGCCATGAAATAAAGTCATAGTCCGGCGTAGCCCCGTTTCTATTGAAAGCATACATCGCCGAATATGCTGCGTTTCTGGAGCTTAAGGCAAATCCAAAGCCCGTATATCTCATAGAGGGATTTAAAATCCAACGCCTATGCCCTACAACCGGCACGTTATTGGCTCCTGAATCTTCCATATAGCCCATGGTAAAACGCGGCATATTGAAATACGAATCCGAACCGGACATCCAGCCGTAGGCAATATTGCTCTGAGATGTGGCCTTATAACCCTCTTTGTAAACCTCATCATCCATACCCGCCGGTTTTGACGGCGTATGGGTCAGGGTATCATTTGCCGCAAGCACTACCGCCCCATACTGGGTCAATTCATTGTAGGTATCATGAAGGTATACTTCAGGCAGTCCCGCTATCATTCTCATAAGATTTACGCTGTCTAAAGCCTTCTGTCTGTGTTTTGCCGATACCTGTCCCAGAGAATACGGAGGCGTTGTATTCGGCCTTACATCAAGAAGGGGAAACTCTTCCCCGTAAGTATAATAAAGTCCGTTGGTTATGTCAGCCTTTGAAGGCTTTCCAAAGGCCAGGGTCCCGCTATAGGAATAAACGCTTTCCTCCTGTAGGGAGCAGTCGTTTGCGGACACCGCATTTGCAGATACATCCGATTCCCCGGAAGTCCCGCTTTCCCTTAAGGGCTCGTTTTCTTCCTCATAGGATTCATCTACAACCGCTTCGCCGGTATCCATCCCTTCCAGATTAAAGGTTTCCGTCAACCGGCTACTCTCTTTGGCGTTTACCGTAACCGGAGTTAAAATGTTACAAGCAGTAATAAGCAGCGCTAAGGCGCCTGCCAAATATCTTTTCTTCATCCTGCATCCCCTCTCAAAAAACAATTACCGCAACTATTATACTCCTTTTTATCATTACAGTCCATATTTTGCCATTAAATCAGCAAATTCACGGGAATCTGCAAAGCCCGCTATGATCCTGTCCCTGCTTTCCCCCCTGCTCAGTCTGGAGAGCCAGTAATAGAGTCCCGCTTCATCATACTCTCTGTTTAAAAAGGTTCTGTACAATATTTTCACAAATTCCAAATTAGAAGTATTTTTATTTAAAAATTCCCGGGAATGGAAAAAGCCTTCTGTAGCCACCCTGTAGGGAGTCCAGTTCCGGTTTATGAGCCTGTCGCACCAGTCATTCAAGCCATCCTCATCAAAAGACCTGCCCAGGGCCTTTTCATACATCCTGACTACAAATGCCGTCGTCTGCTGATTTTGATCCCTCATCTGCCCTGTAAGAACAGTTCCCGAACCAAAGCCGCAATTTGAACAAATTTCCGTAAACTCCGCCGATGCGCTGAAGCCATTCATGACATATTGTCTGGACATGCCGTTTTCCAGCTTTGATACCCAGTCCGCTTTTCCCCCCTCATCAGGCTTGCGCGCCAGAAAAACGCGGTATAAAAGCTCCACAAACGCCTCGTTACTTAGATTACGGCTTTTTAATTCCTCACTAAAGAAAAATCCGAAAGCAACCTCTCCGCCATTCTCCCTGCCGGATTCCAGTCTCTCTGTCCAATCAGCAAGTCCTGACCCATCCGCCTCCCTATTTAAGCAATAGCGGTAAAGCCTTCTTACAAAGCTTTCCGCAGAATCGGGCAGTACATCCGGCACTTCCGGTTCGGAAGGATCCGGCAGTTCTCCTGAAGCATACCGCATCTCCACCGCTCTTTCCACCGCCTTATCCGCCGCCACGATTCCCCAGCCCGAATAGGCGTCAAAGCCCGGAGAATAAGTATCTGTAGCGGTCTTTGCCAATATGTTTTTCACATCTTCCACCGACAGGGAAGGATTTACGGCCCATACAGCTGCCGCAACTCCCGAAACCACTCCCGCGCTCATGGAAGAGCCGCCCATATAACCATAGCCGCCATTAGGGAGCGTGCTTAAAATCCTGTCTCCCGGGGCGGAAATGAAATTATCCGTACCGTAGCTTGCATCGCTTCTTTTGGCTCCGCTCTCCCCTGTAGCAATAACGCCTATGGCCGAGCTGTATGCCGAAGGATAATGCTTCCGGTCCGTTCCTTCATTTCCCGCGGAACATACAATCAGGATTCCCCGGTTATAAGCGTTCTCCATGGCCGCCTTTAAAAGTCTGTCCTCCTGATTCATTCCCATGCTCATATTAATAATATCCGCATCCTGTTCCGTTGCAAACTGAATGGCATTTACCACATAAGAAGACAGCATATTCCTTCCGTCATGGCTCTGGATGGCAATGATTTCCGCATAATTGTTGGAAATTCCCGCAATGCCCCGTCCGTTTCCCGTAACAGCTCCGATAATTCCTGCTACGTGGGTTCCATGTCCGTTAACGGAATAATCACTGCTTATTCTGGGATAATTGGTGGTAACGGAGTTGACGCATAAAGCCGCATTCACATTCGCGTTTAAGTCTGCATGGTACAAATCGATTCCGCTGTCAATGACCGCTACCCGCACCTTTTTACAGGGCACGGTTTCCATAAGGCTCCATGCCTGTTCCATATTTAAAGAATCCAGATACCACTGCTCATAATACCTGGCGTCGTTTACAGCCTCTCCCTGCAGCTTTGGTTCTTCCAACTCATAGATATAATTGGGCTGGGCAAAAGCCACGCCGGGCACCTCCGAATAGAATTCCACTGCCTCCTCCACGCTCATGTCATCCTCAATATCCATAACCGCGAACTGAACCCCGTCGTCGTCTCCCGTAATTTCTTCTTCAATTCCTTCCAGGCTGAGTGTGGCAATTCCCACATCCTCCAAAACAAGAATGACCTCTCCCGAAGCATAATCCACGCCTTCGGTTCCTTCCGGTTCTTCCGTTCCTTCGGTTTTTCCGATTTCAGGATTTTTTACCGCTGCAGGAACAGATTCTTCCTCCATGCCATTTGCAGAAACGTTCCCTTTTCCTTCCGAAGAAACTATTTCCGCCGCATTCGTGATTACCATGCCCTTATCGCACAAAAGGGTGGCAATTATGATTGCCACCGCTATTTGTTTAAAATACTTTATTTTTTTCATCGCGTTAAAGTACCCACCTTTATTCCGTATTCTCTGCAAAGATCATTAAATTCTATTGAATAAGCAAATCCCGCCAGTATCTGGCTTCGGCTCTGTCCGGCATTTAACCGTCCTACCCAGTCCGCTTTTCCTGCAGCATCCGCGTTTCTGCCCAACAGCGTCCTGTAAAGAATATCCACGTACTGCTCGTTAGTGAAATTGGAGATTTCAAACTCCTCACTGTAAAGAAAGCCCTCTAAAATATCGCATGCGGTAAGCCCGTTCTGGAGTCTGTAGGTCCAGTCATTTAATCCCCATTCATCCGCTTCCCTGTTAAAGATATTCCGATAAAGCCTTACTACGAATTTTGTCTGTCCGCGGTTTTTATCAGCAGGTAAAAGATTGGTAATGGATCCTTTCCGGATGCCAAAGTAATTGCACAGGTTGGTAAACTCCGCAGATTCCACAAAACCTGCAAGAATACAGTTTCTGGTAACACCCGCCTCAAGTTCCCCGAGCCAGTAAGCCTTACCGTCCGGTTCCGGGTTTCGTCCCAGAATCGCAGTATAAGCGTATCCCAGATACTGTTCGTTGGTCAATTTACGGTTTTTCATCTCCTGACTGTCAAAAAATCCCATAACAAGATCCGCAGCCGTAGAGCCTGTGCTCATTTTATTTTTCCAGTATTCCATTCCTTCTGCATCGGGCTGTCTTCCCAGAATGCTGGAATAGAGCTGGGTAATAAACTCTTCTGATACCGGATAGCCGCCGGGACCGGGCGTTACGTTGCCGCCGCCTCCTGTTCCTCCGCCGGGCATATTCAGATATACCGGAATCTTAAATACATAATTATTGTCAAGGGCTCCAGCATTGGCATAGGCTCTTTTTACAGAAACGCTTTCCGTCATAGGCGCCTGAATATTCTGCATATACTGATGGCTATATAAGCCGTAATAAGATGCGTCCACATCAAATTTCTGCAAATACAAGCTGTCCTGGCCTTTGGAAATATAATTTCCGCCTACCACCTGGGCGCCGCCCAGAATGGACGCATATCTGGTAACCCAGCCCTGACTCTGTGCATAAGCGATGCCGTTGGCCAGTATCTCCGTATCCGTTGCGCCGCTGGCTTTTACATTAAAATAGTTATAGGCGCCATAAGCGCCGGAAATCAGTGCGGAATCTCCTCTGACTCCCTGTTCCTGCAATACGCGGCTGGCAAGATGGTAAGGACTTACCCCCGTCCTGCTTCCGATTTCCACAAATACGTCCTGATACAGCCCTCCCGAGCCGTCCTCTAAGGCACGTCCGCTCATCCAGGAATTTGCTATGATCGCCGCCACCCCTGACGAATTGTGAATGCTCTGGTTATAGGTCAATTGCTCAAAGGCAAAAATATTGTTTTCATTTAAGTAATTAATGGGATTTAAACAATAGCTGACTCCTGTTTCCGACGCGCGGAACCAGTTTGCCCCGCTTTTTGGTACATACTGTCCCGTAGCCGGATCGTAATCTCCGGGATCCTTGGATTTCCAGGAATCATCCACGGTTCTGTAAACAAGGCTTCTGTCTCCCTCCCTCTGGGCCGCCAGTACCTCGGACCACTCCAGCCCTGTATGGAAAGGAACAAAAATCCAATTGGGATGACTCTGGCTCAATGCAGTCAAAGCTGCATGATAACCGCTTGGAAAGTTTACATAGATAGCTTCCAGATTGGACATCTCCGAACGATAAACCGTACCCGTTATCTTTACTAACTCCGTCTCCTTCCACTCATTGAACTCCACATCATTGGTAACGATATTAGAGTCTTCCACGTAGCCCTTTACCGGGCTCCCGTTCACATAAGCGGTTACCAGATAGAGAACGCCCAGTTCATCATCAAATGCCACATCGTTTACCGTAAGCTGGGTTCCGCTGACAACGCTTCCCGTCTCTGCCGCCCCTTCTTTTGGCTCCGCCTTTAATCCGTATTTATCCGTATTATAGAGCAATACATATACAGGCTTACTGTCAAGGATTTCCAAAAGGGACTCCCTTACCTCTTCACAGGCCCTGCTGTAATCGTCCATATCATTTTCACTTACAGTTCCGGTTTTTGCTTCCGCCTGAAGCTCCGGACCGTTGCCGCTTACCGAAGAAGCCATTGCAGTCATAGGACTCTGCAGTAGAAGTACGGCCGCAAGTAAAAATCCAGTCATACGTATTTTTTTCATAATTTCCTCCTTCATCCTTGGCTGTTTTTACATCATACACAGTAACTATACTCTATATCTAGTCGATTTGCAAAGGAAATATCTGCTATTTTGTGATATTTATTAAATTTTTAAGATTTTGAGTCACTTTTTCCCAGCAATAATTGTCATTTACGTATTTCTTTCCATTTTTTCCCATTAAAGCCCGCTCTTTCTCATGGGTCAGCAAATAATTCAAGATTCCTTCAAATTCATAATAACCTTTGTAATACAAACCTCCGTTGCTTTTTATGCAATGTCCTTTCAGAACATCGCACTCTCCGTTGATCGCAACCGGCACGCCCAGTTCCATGGATTCTAAAACCACAATGGAAAGGCTTTCGTATTGGGACGGCATGACCATAAGCTTTGCGCCCGCCATTGCGTCATATTTATCCGTTTCGCTGACAAACCCCAAAGAAATCATGTCTTCTCTCTGTGGGACGTTGATGATTTCCTTCCCGATCAGAACCAGCTTCACATCCCGGGAATTTCTTTTTTTATACAGATCAAAATAGGCAAACAGGGTGTGACAGTTCTTTCCCGTATCAATTCTTCCCGCATAAAGAATATAGTCGCTAAGCCCGTACTTTTCCTTGAATCGGTTTCCGTCGGCGTCTTGCGGGACTTCAATTCCGATTCCGCCTATGGAACAGGATACATTCTTTAAATTAAATTTTTTATCAACCAGCTGTTTTTCCTCTTCCGTATTGAAGAAAAACCCTCTGGGCATATGAAAGAGCTTTTTGTATGTTTTCATTTTCAGGAAAACTTCATCATGGGCGTCCGGCACAAGAATCGATTTTTCCTTTACTTCCTTAATTCCCTCCACGGTGGTGTAATACAAATAGGTAAAAAAGACAAAGCATCTGTAGGCATTTTTATGCTCTCTGATATACGCAACCAATTCAGGAACAAAGGGTCCCTGTTCCTTTACCCATTCCTCTTCGTTTATTTTCCGCCTGCCCAAGAGCCTGGCATTCAATTGGTTAAATCTGGCGTTATCCCGTGGATGCTTTACTGAAAATCTCAGGACTTTTACCCCGTTTAAGCATTCTTCCCCGGCATCATATTTATCTTCCCACGTCATATAGTCCACTGCCTTTGTGGTAAGAACCGTAAGGTCATACTCTTTCGCCATATGTTCGGCAATCTGGCGGCAGTGCAGCTCCGCCCCGCCGTTTACTTCCAGACCGTATCTTTGCACTACAAAACAAATCTCATCCTTCATTTTTCAAAAATCCCTCAATTTTTTCCATAAATAACCGCTCTGTCCGCTCTTTCCCGAAATCCTGCAGGCGTTTTCTCTGTTTTGAAAGTATTCTGTTCCTTAGGGCTTCATCCCGTATCACTTTATCCATGACCCCCGCCGTTTCCAAAGGATTCTTTTTATCCAGCAAAATGCCGCTGCCCCCTAAGGTATAGCCGATTGCGCTGCTTTGATAGGCCACAATGGGAATGTCAAAATACATGGCTTCCAAAAGAGGAACGCAAAAGCCCTCATGCTCGCTCATACACAAAAATAAATCCGCCCCATGGTAACAGCCCAGCATTTTTTCAAAGCTGACATGCCCCGTAAAAACAACATCCTTTGCCCCGAGCTTCTGTACGTAGTCCCTCAGCTGTTCATAGTAACCTTCCATATTGAAATAGGAGCCTACCAGGATCAGACGCGAATCCGGATTATAATATTTCTGGTAATGGTAAAAAGCGTTGATTACATCCTCCTGCTTTTTGTTGGGAGCGATTCTTCCCGTAAAAATAATATTGGTTTTCCCGTCCCCAAACTCTTCCACAGTCTGCGCATCGGGTTGCTTTTCATAATCCTCAAAGGAAAGCAGAATGGGCATTACGTCTACAGAGCAGCAATAATGAAGCTTCCTAAGCTCTTTTGCATTATACTCCGAATCCGCCAAAGCGTAATCCACTTCATCCGCCAAATACTGCAGGGCATATCTTCCGTCCCTGCACAGCTTCTCCATAGAAGAATGATAGCCGTGATAAAAACAGGGCGGCGTAATATTATGGTAAATCATCATTTTTCTGCCCTGCATTTTTGCAAATCGGGCATTGAGCAAGGAGCCGGTAGACATGTGGTAAATCAAAACATCCTCTCTGCCGGTTACAAGGCCGCCTATATCCCCGGCTATTCCCCGGGGTATTCTTTTATCAATGATTTCCGCATATATCTTTGTTTCATAGCCTTTGCTCTTTAAAAGCCTGTATATTGCCAGCGCATCATTTCCTACCGCATCCCCGTAAGCAAGGGTCGGCATAATCTGTAAAATTCTCATATCTGCCTCCACGAATCAAGCAATACGTCCCTTTATTCAGCCGTCTGCTTTTCCTGTATGCGTTTTTCCAGCTGCGCCATCTTTTTTTCCAGCTCTTCCACTCTTTTCACGGCCGCATACAGCTGGCACATAAGCATGGCGTTGGTTTCGTTATATTCGTTTTGACCGCTTACGATCGGTTCAACATAAAAGCGGGCGCATTTTCTGAAAACCTTTTTGAAAAAAATCTCTACTTTCCCTGCGGGGGAATCCGCATATAAGGTTTTATTGGTGTTGACATTTTTTTGTATATTCAGCAAAAGAAGCTGCTTTTTGTAAGCCTCTGCGGAAAGCTCCATATGGTCCACGTCCATATTGTCCGCATAGGAGATATTGATATCGGAAAACCGGACTTCCTTCTCTTTGTAGCCTTTTCGTTTGATTTCCGCCCTGATTTCCTCCATGATGCTTTCTACGTCTATCTGTTCCTCTTTACCATCCGCTTTCTTTTCAATTCTCTCTTCCATCTACGCCCTCTCCTTTCCGCACAATGCATTTATTTATCAGGCCATTTAAACCGTCCAATATGCTCTCCCACCGGTAATGGGCGTCCACATACTTCCTGCCGTTTTTTCCCATCCTCGCTCTTTCCTCCCGATGCAGCAGTAAAAAGTCCGCCGCTTCTTCAAACTCTTCATAGCTTTCGTAATAAAGTCCGCCTTTGCTTTTTTGGCAGTGGTCTTTTAAAACCGGGCTTTTCCCGTTTACTACAACGGGAACCTCCAATTTCATGGAATCCAAAACAACAATGGACAGGCTTTCATATTGGGAAGGAAGCACCAGAAACTCCGCGCCGCTCATCCCGTCGTATTTTTCTTCCTCGCTGACAAAGCCGAGAGAAAGCACGTCATCCCGCTTCGGCGCCTCGATCATTTCCTTTCCCATAAGGACGAGCTTTAGGTCAGTCTTTTTCCTTTCCTGATATCTGGCAAAGTATTCAAAAAGCTGCTGACAATTTTTCCCATAATCAATCCTGCCCACGTAAACAATGTATTTTCCAAGGCCGTGTTTCTTCCGAAAGCCTTCTTTATCCGTCCTGTCCGGAACCTCTATTCCGATTCCCCCGGTCACACAGGGAATATAATGAGTCCCGAAGGTTTCATAGACCAGCTTCTTTTCCTCTTCCGCATTAAAAAAATACCCCCGGGGCTTTTCAAACAGCGCTTTGTAGAGCTGCATCTTTAAAAAAGGCTCGTCATGGGCCGTGGGAATTAAAATACTTTTATCCGCCACCTTCTCTAAGCCCATAACCGTCAGATAATATAAATATGTGACAAAAATAAATACGTCGTATTCCTCTCCATGGTTTTCAATATACCGGATACAGGCAGGACAATAGGGCCCCTGTTCCTCCACCCACTTCTTTTCCATTTTCCTACTGAAAAAGGGCAGATATTTTCTCATGCGATCCAGCCGCTTAAATTTTTTTAAATCACGGCTTTTGTCCGTCCTAAACCTTCTGACGGAGACGCCGTTTATCTCATCCACGCCTTCCTCATAGTAATTGTCCCATGTATCATAATCCCTTGCGCAGGTAGTGAGGACCTCCACATCATATTGTTCCAAAAGATGTTCGGCCAGTATCCGCGTATAATATTCCGAACCCCCGTTTACCTCAAGTCCGTATCTTTGATTGACAATCGCCAGTTTCTTTTTCTTCATGCTCCCGTCTCCCATTTAACTTCCGCTCTTACGGGAAATTTCACTGAAAAACTTTAAATATTTATCCACGACAATATCCCATGCAAAATTTTCTTTTACATAGTCCCCTCCGTTTTTCCCCATCTGCTTTGCAATGTCTTCATGCTCCAGCAGATAATCCGTCGTTTTCTCAAAATCAAAATAATTTTTAAAATAAAGGCCTCCGTTGCTTTCCTGTACAAAGTTTTTGGTTACGGCACAATCCTCCGATACCAAAACCGGTCTTTCGCAAAGCCAGCTCTCCATAATGACCAGGGAAAAGCTCTCGTTTCTGCTGGGCTGACACAAAAAAGCCGCCGCCCCGCAGGCATCGTACTTATCCTGTACCGGCACATATCCCAAATCCAGGATTTCCTTTCCCATTCCCGAAGGAATCGTGACGCTTCCCCCCCCCAAAAGAACCAGCTTCAGACCAGAAAATCTTCCACTGTCGTGCCGTTTTTTATACTCACGGAAATAATTGATAAGGGTATCGATATTTTTCCCCGCATCTTTTCTTCCCGCATAGAGGATAAAGGGTTCTTCTATTTTGTACTTTTTACAAAACCGCTCCTTATCAAAGGTCAAGTCCACATCCATGCCGGAGCCTGCGTCTAACAGCAATACATTCCTTAGATCATACAGCCTTTCCGCAAGCCTTCTTTCCGGTTTCGCGTGAAAGGCCATTCCTGCCGCTTTGGGATAAACCCTGCGGAAGCACCTTAAATAAGCGTAGCTTTCATCATGAAAACAGGGAATGATAACCGCTTTTTTCGCACATTCCTGCATGCCGAAATAGGTAGTTCCGAACATATAGGGAATAAAAGCAAAAACACTGTATTCATCCTTATGCTCCCTGATGTATTCATACAAATCCGGGCTGTTGATCATTTCATTGATATAGATTTTTTCGTCTTCTCCGCTTAAGCGCTTTTGTCCGTGAAGCAGTTTATAATTTACGAAATCAAAGGCCGCCTTATTTCTTTCTCTGACCGAGAACCTTTGAATCTTCAGGCCGCCTTCCTCATAGCTCCCCGGCTTATAATAATCCGTTCCCCAGTCGGCGGAAAATTCTTTTACACAGGTAGTCAGAATTTCAAGCTCCACGCCGCGCTTTACCATTTGCTTGCAAAGTCCCCGCAAGTCCGCTTCCGCTCCTCCCGGTATTTTATCTCCGTACCAGGGAATCACAAATCCGATTTTTTTCATTCTCCTATCTCCCTAACGGCCTGTCAGACTGCCGATTCGCTTCAACAACTGCTTTTTGATTCTGCCGTTTTCAAAGTCTTTAAGCCGTTCTCTCTGGTTGTCCAATACTTTCTTTCTCAAAGCTTCATCCGTCAAAATCCGGTTCATGACCCCTGCTGCCATTCCCGGCTCTGAATCCGGCAGCAAAATGCCGCTGCCCCCAAGAGTTTCCCCTACGGCCGAAGTGTTTTTTGCCACAACGGGCACATCAAAAAACATAGCCTCCAGCAAAGGAACGCAAAATCCCTCATGATCGCTCATGCACAAAAACAGACCCGCGCTTCTGTAATATGCCAGAATGGCAGAAAATGTTATATGTCCGGTAAAGACTACATTTTCTGTCCCCAGAGCTTTGACATATTCTTTTAAGCTGGCGTAATAAGCGGGAATCAGCTGGGGATTTCCTACCAGAATCAATCTTGATTCCGGATTATAATACTTTTGGTAAATATCAAAAGCGGCTATGACGTCTTCCTGTTTTTTATTGGGCACCACCCGTCCCGTAAAAATAATATTGGTAAGGCCGTCGTTCATCCGTTCCAAAACCTCCCGGTCAGGCTCCTTTTCATAATCTTCAAAGGGAATCAGAATGGGCAGTACTTCAATTTCACATCCGTATCCTAAACGAATCAATTCGCTTTTATTATAAGCGGAATCTGCAAAGGCAAATTCCGGTTTGTCCGAAAGACCCGCCGCTTCCTTGTAACCGGCAATACAGGCTTTTACCGTTTCCTTTTCATAGCCGAAAAAGAAATCGGGGGGCGTAATATTATGGTATTTCACGATTTTCCTGCATGGAAGCGCCCCAAAGCGGGCGTTTAATTTGTTCCCCGTGGATAAATGATAGATCACAATATCCTCCGGCTTTATAAAGGACAAATCATCTGTACTGACTGCGATGTCCGCCCCCAGCCTTTCATCAACATAATCCGCCGCCACAATACTGTCATATCCGGCTTCTTTTAAACATTTATGAACCGCAAGGGCGTCATTGCCGACTGCGTCCCCAAAGGCCAGAATCGGAATCATATTTATTATTTTCATGGTTTCTCCTAACCTGCTTCTTTTCGTCGCTGCTGCTCTTCTTCGCTGTATCTTTTCGTCATTGCTGCTCTTCTTCGCTGTATCTTTTCGTCATTACAGCTCTTCTTCGCTGCTTCTTTCCTTTGTCGTTTCCGTCTCCTATACTTTTTCTTCTGCTTATTTTTCATTCAACTGCTTCATCTGTTCCTTCAGCTGTCTTACTTCTTCCTTTAATTCTTCATTTTCCCTTGCAAGACAGTTCAGCATGTTGATACTGTCTACAACCGACGCGTTAAAGGCCACCTGCTTTGCAACATGGGAACTCACAACCATACGGACGGCTTTCTGGATCACTTTTTTAACCGCTCTTTTAAGCGGATGATTGCTTTGCAGCTCTTCTAGAGAGGTATCCCATACCCCGTTTAAATTGACCAGTTCCCGGTGCATCATATCTTTATCATATTTTTCCGGCAGCTCCAGAAAATCCGCCGCCAGATTTACATCTGCAAATTCCAGGGGCTGGTTCTTTATCCCCTTCTCCTCTATTTCTTCCCTGATCTCCTCCATGATTTTATCCACATTAATTTCCTGCATCCGTCTTTCCTCCGCTAAGCATTTCACAAAAACGACCTATAATCCGATCCCATCCGTACTCTTCCCTGACGTAAGCGACCGCTTTCTTCCCTGTTTCCTCATTTACATCAGGCTCAAGAAGCTTCCTAAGCCCCTCTTTAAATTCCTCATAACCGGTATAATAAAATCCGCCGCCGCTTCTTTCAACATGTCCTTTCAGCACATGGCACTCTCCGTTGACAAGCGCCGGATTCCCAAAAGCCATGCCCTCTAAAAGGGAAATGGAAAAGCTCTCATATTTTGACGGCAGGCAGATAACCTTCGCCCCCTTCATTCCGTCATATTTATCCCGGTCAGAAACAAAGCCCACATAGCGGATATCATTTCTTTCCGGTATTTCCATCAGGCTCTTTCCCATCAGTAAAAGAGTCAGCTCCCTTTGTTTTCCTCCTGCATTCTCTCCTGTCTCTTCGCAAAGCTGCTCCTTATAACGAACAAAATAATCGACCAACTCCCTGCAGCCCTTATTCTCCTCTATTCTTCCGGCAAACAATAAATAATCTCCCCATATATCATATTTTTGTCGGAACCTGTTTTCATCGGCGTTTTCCGAAACTTCAATCCCCATTCCCAGCACCCGGTTGGGAATTTCCCGATTTTTAAAAAGCCCCTCCACAAAAGTCTTTTCCTCACTTGTAAGATAAACGATCCCCTTTACTTTTGTAAACAGCTCCTTATAAATATTCATATAAATAGGCTCTTCATCATGAGCCGTAGGAATAAACCATGCCTTATCATACACCTCTTTTGCCCCGAAGTAGGCGGGATAGTAAAGATAGGTCACGAAAATAAAAGCGTCGTATTCATCCCTGTGCTCCCTGATATAGGAAACCAGCTTGGGCACATAAGGCCCCCTGGCTTTTAAACGCAGCTCTTCCAGCCATTTAAAATGAATATGAAAATACCGCATCAATATTCCGGCGCCCCGCTGAAGCGCCCTGCTTCTTTTATGCTTAACGGAAAACCTTCTTACGGTTACATGATGAATGGTTTCCACATCCTCTTCATAATCATCTTCCCAGGTAATATAGTCCGACGCTTTGCTGGTCAGCACTTCAACTTCAGCCTTACCCTTTAAATATTCTGCCAAATGCTCCGCCATGGCTCTTGTATAGCTTTCACTTCCTCCGGCAACCTCTAAGCCATACCTTTGATTGATAAACGCTATTTTCATTTTTTCTCCATAGGTCAGACAAACATGTTCCAAAGAGCTGATTCCATGTCCCTTATGTCCATCTGCCTTTCCAGCTTTCCAGTCATTCATTTTCCGATAATATCCGAAGAATTCCATTTGCGGTCTCCTCCCATGTGGGAGGAATGAAATTTTTAAGCTTTTCTTTCAAAGCCTGATACTTTTCCGGCTTTGAAAGAAGTTCCGTAACGGTATTTACCAGTTCTTCCGGTTTGTCCTGCCCGAAATACAAGGCATATTCCCCACCCACTTCCATGTTAATGGGCGTATCCGCCGCAATGACCGGCACTCCCCTTACCATGGATTCTATAATAGGAAGCCCATACCCTTCAACATAGCTTGGAAAAGCAAGGGCGTAACAGCGCTGGTATAAGTAATCGATTTCTTCATCGGAAGCCCCGTTTACATGCCAGACTCCTTTTCCGAAATCCTCATGGCTTTCCATTCTTTCCAGAAAATCGTCCACCTCCCAGCCCTTATGTCCTGCAATGACCAGATGCATGCCAAGTTCCTTTAGCCCGCCTTCATAAGCATCCAAAAGCAGCTTGTGGTTTTTCCGCGGATCAATGGTTCCAACCATTAAAAGGTACGGCCCCGCTTTTGCTGTTTTTATGATTTCTTCCTTAATTGTGTTCTGAATTGTCCCTCTTCCCTTATCCCTTTTACGATTTTGGAACCCTCCGGCGCCCTGATTTAGTGACTTTTGGGAAATTCTTTTAAAATCCCCGCCCAGAGGGACAATCTGTATGGACGGACATGGCGCCTCCAGTTTACCATATAATTCCTTTACGGCTCCTTTTGTGGCATGGGAAGTAACCACGATTTCATCCGCATACTTTACAATCGCTCCCGTAAAATCCAAAAAATTCAGCACATCATCCCCGGGGCAGAACTGAGGATGCGTTACCCCGATAATATCCTGTACAAAAGGAATTATTTTCACGCCTTTTTCCTTTAGGATGGGATAGAGATAGCTCCGCCTTACTCTGGTTTTCCACACGGTATCCATATCGAAAAATACGGAATCCTTCTCCATGCCCCAAAGCGGAATATGCTTTCCGGTCCGGAGCTTCCCGCGGTTTCCCTTCTTTTCCCTGCAAAAGGCCGCAAATTTTTCCCCGTCAATGATTTCAAAATCATCCCGTTTCTGATGATACTCCAGAAAAGCGAGCGCAAGCTTGGGAGCATGATATAATTTTTTTGTAATCTCCATTACAACTCTGGGAATTCCCGTAAAATTAGTTCCCACAATTACCATGGAAATATCGATATATACCTTTTTCATAGCATCTCCGTTTAACAAAACAATTTCCGAATCCTATTTTGCATGCCTGCCGGCATTTTTTTTGCAACCTGTCTTAAAAAAATCGAATTTTTTACCCTTGCCATTTCCTTAAGCAGCCGCCCCTTTATTCCCGGCTTGATATCCCCGTAAGGACTGTTTACGGGCTTTATTCCCCGAATGGCAAAAGCGCCTTCCGCCGCCGCCCCTTCTAATATTTCTTTCCTGCTTTTTTTCTCAAGGTTTTTTGCCTTCTGTTTATCGGGAAGCTTTTGAAAAAAGGCAAGCCAAAGCCCGTCTCCAAACTTCTTCCCTTCCAGTTCCAAAAACGGCAGCAAATCGATTTCTTTGGGCGCGCTTCCTATGGAAGCTTCAAAGCTTTCTCTTTCACATCGAAAGGGCGCTCCGTTTTTGGCAGCTTCTTTAGAGACTGCGTCAAAAAGCCTGCCATAGATTTCCGTATTCTGTCCCGCATTCATTGCTTCTTTGTGGTTTAATTGTTTTTCCCCATCTATAGGCTTCTTAATTCTCTTGTTTTGATCTGCCGCCTCATAAAACAGCTTGATATACTGCCTGGCAATTTTTTCTTTGCTGTAGCGCAAAACCGCCTTTTTGTTTTCCTCAATCGTTTCTTCCATTTCCCTCTTTAAATCCTGACTGCAGGTCAACTGCTCAAGCATAGCCTTATATAAAGCTACCGCATCCTTTGCCGGCTCATAATAAGCCGCCCTTCCCATTGTCACTTCATAAAGGGACGTTTCCTTTGATGATATAACGGGACACCCCGCCGCCATTGCCTCTATGGGCGTCATGCCAAAGCCTTCATACAGGGAAGGCGTTACAAATATCTTTGCATGATGATACAGATATTGCAGCTGTCCGTCCGTTAAAAATCCCGTAACGACAATCCTCTCCTGCAAGCGGTTATCCGCTATATAATCTGTAATTTCATTGGCGCCGTTCCATTTTGCCCCTGCAATGACCAGCTTAAGGGATTCGGAAATACGGGGATTTTTAATCAGCTTATGAAAAGCCTTCACAAGGGTAATCAGGTTTTTATGCTTTGTGAGAGAATTGATGCAAAGAAGGAAATCCCCTGAAAAATCCTTTAACGCATCTACCTCTTCCTCCCTTATTTCTTTAAAATCAATGGGGGCATAAATCAGCGAAAGCTTTCCTTTTACATATCTTTTGAAGTATTTTTTATAGGAACCTCCCACATAACGGGAAATTACCACTACCTTATCTGCTTTCTTTAGGGCATTTCCGTAAAATACCTGAAAATAACAGCATTTTAAAAAACTAAAATATTCCGGATAATATTTGTACTGGATATCGTTGGGGTTTACCACAAGGGGCAGACTCCATCTTGTGTGAAGTCCGGTCTGAAAGGTGGGAAAATACAATAAATCCAGTTTTTCCTCTTTGACCAGTCCCGGAAGCTGAAAAGTCTGAAATCTTATGGTCCTTAGGGAATGGGGACCCTTTATATCATAAATGAAGTAAGACAGCTTCGGAAATATTTTATGGTAATCCCGGTAAATATCCCTGTGGATAAAATAAAGAAACTCATCTTCTATTTCTCCCAAGGCTTTTAGCTCCTCAAAGCCCTTTATTAAGTTTTTGATTGCAGCTTCCGTTCCGCCATTTTTGTGGTCGGGACGGATAAAGGATAAATCGATTCCGATTCTCATATTTTCCTCCATGAATCAGTAAACTGCTATGTCCACTGACGGCTACCCTAAAATAAACTTCCCCGCTTCCATCAGAATACATTCCAAAAAATACCATCTGCCGTAGCCGTTATCCCGGTAACAGCCATACCGGTCCTTAATCCGTTTGACAGACAGCTTAAGGCTTCTTTTGTTGCTGGCTCCTCCCATACTGAAATTGGCAAGAACCCTGTGGACAGCCTCCACCTTTTTTCCCGCCTTTTTCATGGCGAGATAAGCGCCGTAATCATCATGGATTCCCTTCTGTCTGAAAGGAAAGGCCCTGTAAACCGACGTTTTGACAAACATGGTGGGATGGTTCCAATGTCTGGATGTTTCATACCGGGAAAGCTTTGCCCTTTTCACAATGCGGCTGCCGTCCGCCTTATGTATGGCAATATCCCCGAAAGTAATATCGCACTGCTTCTTAAGCATGGTCTTTACGGAAAGGGCCACAGCGTCCTTTTCATACCAGTCGTCACTGTTAATAAAACCCATGATTTCTCCTTTTGCCAGGGCAATGCCTTTATTCATGGCATCATAGATGCCCCGGTCTTTTTCCGATACGATCCGGTACGAATACCCTTTCTTTAGAGCCTGTTCTTCGTAGGTTTTTGCTATCTCCACTGTTTGATCGCCGCTTTTTCCGTCTATGATCAGATATTCTATCTTCGGATAGGTCTGGTTCAAAACAGATTTTATTGTCTTTTCAATGGTCTTCTCACTGTTAAACGCCACAGTGACAATCGTAACTAAGGGTTCCATTTTTCTACCTTCAATTCCTTATCATAGCAAAGATTTCCAAAGGCCTTGTTGACCAGTCTGCCATACTTTCCTTTTGTTTTCCCGACGCATCGGATGGCGGGATTAAAAAGCCTTGTCAAACGCACTTTCTTCCCTCTTTCCGCCGCAATATCCTGTACCATTTTTGCCGTATTTCCATACCCGGAATCCTGGGGAAAATAAACGCCGCTTTCAGGCTTTGCTATTATCATTTCCACCGCTTTGGCAAGGTTTTCCACGGACAAAACGCTTCTTTCGTTTTCTATGGCGGGAAAAAACGGCAATACCTTTGCCAATTTCTCCAGTGTACGGTAATTCCCTTTACAGCCCTTACCGTAAATCATGGGCGGCCTCAAAATCGCTATTTGAAAATCCCCGTCAGCAAGCGGTTTTAAGCCTTCCTCCGCCTTTACCTTGCTGTCCCCGTAAAAATTGGCGGGCGTAAGAGGCGTGTCCGCCTTTATGACCCTTTTTTTCCCTATGCCGCCGCTTTCGCCGTAAACAATAATGCTGCTCATAAATACAAATAAACCAACGCCCTGTTCCTTTGCCCTTTTTGCCGTTTCCACCGCCAGTCGACAGTTTATGTCATAGTATCTTTCCTTTTCCTCATTTGAAACCTTTTCCACATCGGCATGGGCGATTCCCGCCACATGAAATACGGCATCATATGGAGAAAAATCGTATTCCTTCCAGGCATTCCCCCTCATATCAATGGTGTCCACCTGATACGATCTTTCCACAAGATACCGTTCCACATTCGTTCCTATATAACTGTTTTTACCGGTTATGAGTATTTTTTTCACTCTTTCATCGCTCCCGTACCGCCTTCTACAACGCCTTCGCTTTTCAGCACGCTTAAAAAGGTTCCGAAAAAGCAGCGCAAATCCATGAAAAATCCCATTTTTTCTTTATATTCCCCGTCCAACCGGGCTTTTACTGGGATTTCCAGTTCATCCCTGCCGTTAATCTGCGCCCAGCCCGTCAGTCCGGGCCTGATGTCATTCGCCCCGTACTTATCACGCTCTTCGATTAAATCATACTGATTGTAGAGGGCCGGTCTCGGACCCACCACCGCCATATCCCCCTTTAAAATATTAATCAGCTGGGGCAATTCATCCAAGCTTGTCTTACGTAAGAATCTGCCGGTCTTAGTAATATACTGCTCCGGGTTTTTCAGAAGATGCGTGGGCATATCCTTGGGCGTATCCGTCCGCATGGTTCTGAATTTTAAGATCATAAAATGCTTTTTGTGGATTCCCACCCGCTTTTGCTTAAAAAATACCGGGCCTTTTGATTCCCCTTTAATGGCAATGGCCAAAATCAAAAAAACAGGAGAAAGCACAAGCAGTCCTATAAGCGAAAGCAAAAAATCCACAATGCGTTTCCATTTCTGATACATGTTCTCCTCCTGTTAATCCTCTTTCCCGTACTAGGCCCCGTCCAGTGCCTTTATGCCCTTTAAGCGCCAAGCTCCATACTTTTCAAGAGTCCCCTATTCCCGGTTCTCTTCACTTTTGTCTATGGTATAGGTGGGCACGATCCTGCTGACAACCTCTTTTATATGGGGAGAGTCCTTTAATGACGCTTCCTCAAGAGCCTGCAAGCCCTTGGCAAACTCTTCCTCATCCAGTTCGATGGGCTTTCCGATGTGAATCATTTTGTTGGCGGTAGCCGTCAGCCCTTCTTCATCCATCAAAAGCTCCTCATACATCTTCTCGCCGGGACGAAGCCCCGTAAATTCAATTTTGATATCCTCATCCACCTTGTATCCCGACAGCTTAATGAGGTTTTTGGCAAGATCTAAAATCTTAACCGGTTCTCCCATATCCAGCACAAAGATTTCCCCGCCCTTTGCATAAGCTCCTGCCTGCAGCACAAGGGAAACTGCCTCCGGAATAGTCATAAAATAACGAATGATATCCGGGTGGGTAACCGTGACCGGTCCTCCCGCTTCAATCTGCTTTTTGAACAGGGGAATCACACTGCCGTTGCTGCCTAAGACATTGCCGAATCTTACTGCTACAAAATCCGTTTCCGAATGCTTGTCCATGGTCTGGATGATCATTTCACAGATCCGCTTGGAAGCTCCCATGATATTGGTGGGGTTTACCGCCTTATCCGTAGAAATCATAACAAATTTTTTAACGCCGCATTTATCTGCCGCCACAGCAGTCTTCAAGGTGCCGAAAACATTATTTTTAATGGCCTCGTTGGGGCTTTCTTCCATTAACGGCACATGCTTATGGGCCGCCGCATGATAGATAATGTTCGGCCTGTATTCCTTCATAATGCTGTTCATCCGGTGGGTATTGCGCACCGAAGCAATCAATACCGTTAAATCCAGCCCGGGATGCTCACGGTTTAATTCCTGCTGCACCTCATAGGTAGTATTCTCATAAATGTCCACAATTATCAGTTTCTTTGGATTGTGCGCCGCCACCTGTCTGCAGATTTCACTGCCTATAGAGCCGCCGCCGCCTGTGACCAGAACCGTTTTATTTTCCACATAACCAAGAATTTCATCAATATTGACTTCTACGGGTTCTCTGCCCAAAAGATCCTCAATATCCACTTCCCGCAGCTTAGATACATTCACGTCCCCGTTAATTAACTGGTATACCCCCGGCAGAATCCTCATTTTACAGCCGGTATCACGACAGATTTCCAGAATTCCCTTCATCTGGGACTTCTTTGCGGATGGCAGGGCGATAATAATCTCACTGACATTATATTTTTGTACATTATCCGGTATGGTATTCCTGTCGCCTACAATGGGCACGCCCCTTAAATACTTGCCGTGGCAGATAGGATTGTCGTCTATGACACAAACCGGATTCATCCTTAAATAGCTGCTGGTCTGTATTTCCTTAATAATCGTATTTCCCGACGCTCCTGCCCCTATGATCATGCAGTTAATGTCCGAGCTCTTCTGCATTCCGAGAATCCGCCTGTGCTGCAGGACACGCAGAATGCGGTAGGAAAAACGAGTGCCGGCGGAAAAAGCCAGCATAAAAAATCCATAGAAAAAGGGATAGCTGAAGGGCATCCTTACACCCATGACCAGAAAAATGACCGGCTGGATCAGGGCGCAGATAAATACAGCTACCAGTATATTAAACAGCTCTGAATCGCTGGCATATCTCCAGACACTCTTATAAAGCCGGAACAGCCAGTATATCAGAATAGTAATAATCACATTAACGGGAAAGGCCTCCATAACCGTATTAATAAACAGCCTGGGAATATCCATAAATTTAAAATCATATCTGATGTATAATGACAAGATTCCCGCCGCAAACATGCCGCAGATATCCATAAGAGTCAATATAATTATTCTATTGAGCGGTATATCCAGAATTTTATCCTTAATAAACTTTTTCATAGCTTTCATTTTAACATCATTACTTCCTAAAGTAAATATTTCTTGGCATTCATCCCCAATTTCATCCCCTGATTCAAACAGATTCCGCCTCAAACCGCTGCCGTTTATATTGCGGATTCCTGCAAAAAAGGTACTTTGTAAGTTTTTCCCAAAAGAGGAAAATCATACAGAAGTACCTTTTCTTTTATTTTCACAGCCCGCCCGGTTTCCGTTATCCTGCCGGCACGCCGCAATTCTTTTTGTTACATATATTATTTTATATTCTTTTGCAGCTTTTAAGCGCCTCTTTCTATTACAGTCCGAAGGATGCTTTCAGTTCCGCAAACTCTCTGGAGTTGGCAAAGCCCAACATAACTTCATTTCTGCTTGTCCCCTTTGCCAGTCTTCTCATCCAGTCATCATAGCCCGCCTGATCATATTCCCTGTCAAAGAATGTGCGGTAAAGAACCTTCACATATTCATCGTCGCTTAAATTCTTTGCCAAAAATTCCGGGGAAGTAAAGAATCCTGTTGTGGAAACGTCATTAATGGACCATTGTCCGCTGGTAATACGGTTACACCAGTCATTTAAGCCGTCAACCTCGTATTCCCTGCCCAGCGCCTTTGTATAAAGCCTTGCCACAAAGGTGGTAAGGCCGGGGTTTTTATCCCTTCCTTCTAATCCGTCAACATTAATGCTTCCTCTGATGATGCCGTAATCATTACATATGTTACCAAATTCTGCGGATTCCGCAAAGCCCCTGTATACGCCTTCTCTTCCGACTCCATTGTTGAGCTTGTATACCCAGTCGGCTTTTCCGCCTTCATCGGAAGCACGGCCCATCATAACATTATATAATAATTCCACATACTCTTCATTGGTGGTATTCCACAGTTCAAATTCAGCGCTCAAGAAAAATCCGCGTGCCGCTTCCGCTCCGGAAATCTGGCCGTTGCATAACCGGTTGGTCCAGTCTGCAAGTCCTGTTTCTTCAGGCTGTCTTTTCAGACACATTTCATAAAGTCTTGTAACAAAGGCCTCTACCTGCGCCCTGTCCGTAACTCTTCCATAGCCCGGTACGATCTCTGAATAAGAGCTTACTCCTATGGTAGGCAGGGTCTGGGACTCAACCCACGCCGGATCGGAATCCAGCCTTGCAAACACATCCCCTGCAAGAACGCCTGCAATGGAGAAATTTAATTTTCCGCCTTCATTGGCCTGATTAATAATGAAGCAGTCCACCATGGAGTCATATTTTGCCGCATAATAGGAATATGCCAGACTTGCCGCCTGGATATTGGTTCCCATATACTGGGAGAATCCCTGCTCCGTCAATAAAATCCTATGCTGGGCGCCAAAGGTATTTTTTACATAATCGGTCATAATGCTTAAATTATTCCCGTCGACAAATTGAGCGTCCGCTCTCTTGGGATTTAAGTCAATTTCCGGCGCATCAGGCATATGAGCAAGCTCCACCCAGATATCCGGCTGTGATAAAATAGCGGGATATAGATGGTAGGAAATGCTCCAGTCCACATTGGCCTGCCTTGCTGCAACAGCGGCATTGAAACGGTCCAAATAATCCTTTGTGGAAATTCCTCTGCCCTCGTCATTGTGCTGCCAGCTGTGGTCTAAGGAAACGCTGACCCTTGACACAGATGTTTTGGAGCGGATCGCGTTATAGAGGATCATATAAGCATCCGCATACAGATCGACGTTATACTGTGGATCCGAACTGCCGCTAAAACACCATGAATTGGGCATGTTTACTTCATTTCCCAAAATAAAATTATCTACATGGCAGTCCTCTTTACACCAGTTTTCCGCCATCCATGCAAAAAGCGCCTCATAATAATGTCTGCCCTCTCCTCTGACATTGGGCGCGTAATATGGAGAATTTTTGGTATTATTTCCCCTATTGGCCAAAGCCTGGGCATCTATCAGGATCTCTTTATTGGATTTATAGGGAACCAGGATAGTCATGCTGACCGTAGCGCCCTTTGCATTGGCGTTTTTGATCAGTGTGGAAAAGGTATCCCTAAAATAATAGGTACGACCGTTATAATCAAATCTTTTATCTGTGTGGATTGTACCGTCGCCCATAAAATCCGTAACGCGGAGATTAAGCAGGGTATGTTGTCCGCCGTAGCTGCCTATATAATCCGCTCCGTTAAAATCTCCCTGAACGCCCTTTTTGGTTGTTGTTTTGGCAAAGGCATCCTCGGTCACATAGCTGCCGGCCTCCTCGGAATATACATATTCCTCGTCGTCAAGCCATTCTGTGGGAATTCCGTTATAGGTTTCCAAAGGGTCTTCCCCTTCTTTGCCCAGTTTAATTTCCTCTTCTTCGTCCTCTTTCTCTTCCTCTTTCTCTTCCTCTTTCTCTTCCTCTTCTTTCTCTGCTTCCTCTTTATCCGTATCCACAGCGTTCTTTTCACTGTTTTCAGAAACAGAAGACTCGTTTTCCGGCATTAAGCCGTTTGTTCCTGTCTGCTCTCCTGCAAATGCGGTAACTCCGTTTCCCGCCATAAGCAGCATCGCAAGAAACAGGGCAAATACTCTTTTTGATAGTTTTCTCATCCTTATGCTCATACTTGCACCTTTCCTCCCAGTTTTATTTTTTATAATTATCATATATTTCTGTTGTGGAAGTCAAGTCCCTTATTTCCAAAAACTATCAATTCACAAAACAACGCTCCTGATTTCTCTAAAAAAATTCACAGCCATCTATCCTTATGGGCGGGAAAACCGCCGGATTTTACTGCTTTATAAGCCATAGCTTTTCATCAGCGCCGCAAACTCCGGTGAATTGGCAAATCCTGCCAAAACTTCATCCCTGCCGGCTCCGCCCGCCAGTCTGTTCATCCAGTAATCATAGCCGTCTCCGTCATATTCGCGGTCGAGGAAGGTTCGGTACAACACTTTTACGTATTCGTCGTTGCCTAAATTCCTGTTACAAAATTCCGGAGAGTTGAAAAATCCCCGTGTGGACACATCATAAATACTCCAGGAACCTCCGAGGATCCGGTTGCACCAGTCGTTTAGTCCCTCTGTTTCATAGGTTCTTCCCAAAGCCTTTGTATAAAGCCTCGCTATAAAGGTGGTAAGTCCCGGATTTTTATCGCGCCCTTCCGAAACAGTTACCGTTCCCTTTTCAATCCCATAGGAATTACAGATCATCTCAAACTCCATAGATTCCGCAAAGCCTCTGAACACGCCTTCTCTTCCCACGCCGTTATTAAGCTTATGTACCCAATCCGCCTTTCCCGCCGCATCGGAGGAACGCCCCATCATAACATTATAAAGCAGCTCTACAAACTCCTCATTTCCCAAATTCCTGAGCTTAAACTCATCGCTGAAGAAAAAACCGTAAGCTGCCTGGGCTCCCTTTGCCTTTCCTCTGTAAAGCCTGTCAATCCAGTCCGCCTCTCCTCTAGCATCCGATTTTCTGTTAAGGCATAGCTTATAAAGCCTTTCCACATAGCTTTCCAAGCCGGCCCTGTTCACATTCCTTCCATATCCGGGCACAATCTGTCCGAAAGAAGGGATGCCTATTACGGGAAGAGTCCTTGCCTCCACCCATCCCGGATCGGAGTCTGCCTTTTCATATACGGTCTGGGCCAGCTTGCCGGCAATATAAAAGTTCTGTCCGGGCTTCTCATTTTCCTCATGTATGATGAAACAGTCCACCATCGGATCATATTTTGCCGCATAATAAGACAGAGCCAAGGAAGCCGCCTGAACCTCTTGACCAAACACATCGGAAAATCCCTGTTCCGTCAGCATAACCCTGTGGTGTGGGCCGAAGGTATCCCTGATATAATCCGTCATAACGCTTAAATTATATCCGTCCACAAACTGAGCGCCGTCATTTTTGGGATTTAGTTTTAGGGCTATGGCATGTCCTTTGTCCGCCCAGATATCCGGCTCATAAAGAAGCGCCGGATACAAGTGGCAGGAAACCGTCCAGTCCACATCCGCCTGTCTTGCCGACACGCATGCATGAAACCGGTTCAAAAAATCTTTTGCCATGATTCCTCTTCCCATATTATTATGCTGCCAGCTGTGGTCTATGGATACGCTGACCCTGCAGGCGGAGGTTTTGGCTCGAACGGCGTTATAAAGCATCAGATACTCTTCCGCATACAGCTGCGCATTATACTGCGGGTCAGCAGTTCCTGTAAAATTCCATTCATTGGGCATATTGACCTCATTGCCCAGAATAAAATTATCCACATGGCAGCTTTCCAAACACCAGTTTTCCGCCATCCAGGCAAACATCGCCTCATAATAATGCCTTCCCTCTCCCCGTATATTGGGAGCGTAATAGGGCGATTCCCTGTTTTGATTCCGGTTTGCCAAAGCTGTGGGATCTACCAGAATTTCTTTATTTTTTTTGAGAGGCACCAAAATCACGATACTGATCGTTCCGCCTTTTGCATTGACGTCCTGTATCAGAGGGGATTTGTCATCCCGAAACCAATATGTACGGCCGTTATAATCAAAACGTTTGTCTAAAGGATGATGCCCGTCTCCCATAAAGTCCGTCACATTGATATTGATCAACGTGTGCCTGGAATCATAAGAGGCTTTATAGGAAGCCCCGTTAAAATCTCCCTGTATGCCCTTTTTGGTAGAAGCCCTGTAAAAAGCATCCCGAGTCAGGTAATTCCCCGACTCAGGATTATAAATAGATTCTTCACTTTCATTAAGCCACTCTGTGGGAATGCCGTTATAGGTTTCTAAGGGATTCTCTCCCTCTTTTCCGATTTCCCATCCGTTTTCATTTTTCCGGCTGTTTTCGGAAACTGCCGCTTTCTGTTCCGGCTCTTCTCCCACATACAGACTTTCTGCCGCCGTATCTACAGTTTCCGCACCTGTGTTTTCCACATCTGCGGCCATGGCTACAACCGGCATACCTGCCATTGCGGCAACGCTCCCTGCTTCCAATGCAAAAATGACTGCAAGAAAAGCGGATAACGTTTTTCTATAGATTGTCTGGTAATTTTCTTTCATGTCTTTTCTCAATACAACCTTTTATCGTCCTGTGCTTTTGTTTTCTTGTCCTTTCATTGTATCAATCTCTTGTTCTTATACCGCTTATCATTCCGTTATAATCCGTAGGATCTCATCAGTTCCGCAAACTCCCGGGAATCCGCAAAGCCTCTGAGCACTTCTTTCCGGCTTGTACCGGCATTTAACTTCCGAAGCCAGTAAACATAACCGTCCTGATCATACTCTCTGTCAAAGAATGTCCGGTACAGCACCTTTACGTATTCACTATTGGTATGGTGCATGTTCAAATATTCGGGAGAATTAAAGAATCCCGTAGTAGCCATATCCATAACAGTCCATTTCTTATCACAGATTCTGTTGCACCATTCATTTAAACCGTCAATATCATAGGCTCTTCCCAAAGCTTTTGTATACATTCTGGATACAAAAGTGGTCAGTCCCGGATTTCTGTCACGGCCCTCACTGACAGCTACGGTTCCTTTTTTTATTCCATAAGAATTACAAATCATTTCAAACTCGGCAGAATCCGCAAAGCCTTTAAAGACGCCCATACGTCCCACACCGTTTTCTAATTTGTACAGCCAGTCCGCTTTTCCTGCATAGTCAGAGCCTCTGCCCATCATAACATTATATAAACGCTCCGTATATTCCTCATTGCCATGGTTCATAAGCAAAAACTCTTCGCTGAAAAAGAATCCTAACGCCGCATCCGCACCTGTAGTCCGGCCGCTGCACATTCTGTCCGTCCAGTCCTTAAGACCATCCGCATCCGGTTCTCTTCCCAGGCACAGTCTGTAAAGTCTGGTCACATACGCCTCCACCTGTGCCCTGTCAACCGCAGGTCCCTTGGTCAATCCCAGATAGTTGGCAATTCCCGTAGCGTCTGCAGCTCCCAAACGCTGTAAATTACTTTCCTGTGAAAGGAATGCAGCATCCGATGCATTTGTTAAAAATGCATGCTCCACAATAATGGCCGTAATACCCGCTTCCTTGGAACGTCTGATAACGCCGTAATAATCTGCTAAAGAACCGTCAGGATACTTTGTATTGTCTCCGGAATTTCGTATAAGGATTCCTCTTTGATTCAATCCAAGCGCCCCTAACTGTCTGGAAATATGTCTTGCCAGGTTTGCTCCGTCAACTCCGATAGCCGCATTATAATTGGAATTGGGATAATAAATTTCCGATCCCTTTGCCGATGATCCCGCTGAATTTAAATGGATACTTACAAAGTAGTCGGCTCCCACCCGGGCTGCCGCCTCCACTCTATTTGCATTACAGGTGGTAGAAGTAGTTCCCGGGTAAGGACATGCCGTTCCCGTACGCGTCATATACACCTGTACTCCTGAATATTCTTCCAGCTCCGCTTTGCAATACTGGGCAATTTTTAAGGTAAGAGCCTCTTCCCTTAAGCCGTTCGCCCTGGCTCCCGCATGGGTGGCGTCATGGCCCGGATCGATCACTACAACAACTTCGCCATTATCTTCCACTCTCAGCCTGCCCTTATCGCCGTTTGCAAGAGCATCTCCAATTTCATTCGCCGCTATTCTGGAAACCTGACTGTCGTCTCCATTGAAAGACACAACCTGTAATTCCACATCGGAAATATCAAAATCCGCGCTCTCCTGCATCAGCGCGCCTTCTTCCGATTCAGGCACCTCCCGGTCCACGCCGAAATATACGTTCGCCATGCCTGTATCCTTTATCCCGACAGAAGTTTCATTCCCGTCCTGTGTAATAACATTCACACTTTTTACTTCATAAATTCCTGCATTCTCTTTCAGAAAAGGAAGTTCAAATAAAATAGTATTTTCTAACGTTTCTTCACTTGAATAGACGAACTGTTCCTTTGTATGGTAATTTTCAACCGTTAATGTACCGCCGGTAAGGCAGGTATTCTCATCTCCAAATCCAATTAACACTCTCTGGCTGCCCGGAGAAGCAATATAATTGTTTTCTATATATAAAAAGTCTAACTTTCCTTCTGTTCCAAAAGTATCCGCTTCCGTTTTTTCCTCTTCGGGAAGCTTCTCATCTCCGGCTTTTGTCAAATCCTCCACCGGCTCTACTCCATTTCCTGATACTTCTTTGGCAAAAACACTTTGAGGCATCATTCCCAAAAGAATTGTAAATATCACGAAAACCGCTAAAAATCTTGTTACCTTTTTCAATGCACAGCACCACCTTGTTATCTGATATTTGTTTGCCAGTTACGAAATCAGTTTATTACATTATGTAAACGAATGCAATAGAAAATAGTGGGAATTTGTAAAAAAAGAAATGTTTCAGACACTGTTTTTCCTTAATTTTCCAGTATTTTTCATTTGTGTACTATCCGAACTAGCACACTTAGCTTATCACTGCGCATAAGCTTCTGTCAACAAGGTTATATAGCATATTTTATTAAAAGAAAATAAAAAAACAGAGGTGGATAACGGAAGACTAAAAGCCTCTATTCCGTATCCGCCTCAATAGAGTGAAATTCATCGCAATCAAAAAAATCCGCCAGCGACATTCCAAGTCCGTTACATATTTTGACAACGGTAAACAGGCCGGGATTAACCGTCTTGCTTTTCATAATATTATCCAGTGTGGTTACAGGCACAGATGCCTTCAAGGCAAGCTTATATTTAGATATTCCTTTTTCCTCACACAAATACTCAATTCTTTTCACAAGTATTTCCTGTTCGTTTTTCATGTTACCCCTCCTCAATACCACAGCGCTGCATGTTTCGGTTTTCTGCCTCTCTATTCTTCATAATACTCGCATTTTCATCTATTTTTCATTGCTTTTGGGTATTCATATTTGTTGGTTTTTGTTGGAAAATGTTGTATAATGTTAGAATCTGGAAAAGGGGTGGAAAAATATGGAACGAGAACTGAATATTCTTTTGATCGAAGACGATCCTGATACCTGCAGAAATTTTGCCGAATATATAGATACCAAAAACGAGGTAGCGCTTACGGGCGTTACCAACAACTCCTACCGGGCAATAGAACTGGTAAAATAAGGCGCGCCTGACGCTGTTATTCTGGATCTGGAATTAAATGAAGGACAGGGAAACGGCCTGATGTTCCTTCAGGAACTGGAAGCCCTCTCCCTCCCTTTCAAGCCCTATATTCTTGTTACAACCAACAATTCAAGCTCTACCACTTATCATTTCGCAAGGAAAACAGGCGCAGATTTTATCATGTCAAAGTATCAGGAGGACTATTCGGAAAAACGTGCGGTGGATTTTCTGTGCATGATGAAGCAGACCATCCAAAACACCCGCTATACGCCGGATTCCGCCAAACAGGCTTCCCCTTCCGCTCCCTCCAATAAACAGCTTATGCGTCTGGTTTCCCTGGAACTGGATGCCGTAGGCATAAGCCCCAAAGCCATAGGCTACCAATATTTGTCCGATGCCGTTTTGTTGATCATGCAGGGACATCCCCACAACATCTGCAGCACTCTGGCAAAGCAGTATAAGAAAACGGACTCCAGCGTGGAACGGGCTATGCAGAATGCCATTAATAAGGCGTGGAGAACCACGGATATTGATGATTTGCTCAAACACTATACCGCCCGTATCAATTCGGATAAGGGCGTGCCTACCTTAACGGAATTTATTCATTATTATGCGAATAAGATAAAGAATCATTTGTAGATTTGCCCCCTGCCATCTGCATTATAAAAAAACGGACCTTTAATATAGACTACTTTTTCCATAGAAAAATATAAAAGCACATATTCCAAACAATTTATAGGATTTTTGTCGGTCTACATGCTTTTATATTAGTGTTTTACATTTGTTCTTGGCCTGCTATAGAGAATAGCAAATTTTTTTATTTATTACCAAGAATATTTTGAATGATTTCCCACAAATCCTGCCACATTTTCCTCACCCCTTATTCTTTCTTGCTTTTTAATAAAGGATAAGAAAATTGAAGGAAATTCTATATTAGGTGTTTGTATGCAATTTTTGTAGCTTTTTATTGTGTATTGTCCCAGACTGACAGTATATTGTTTTCATTTGTAATGATAATTATAATGAATATGTATCTTTAACATTTATTTTTTCATGGTTATGGTGGATAAAATGTTAGCATTTATCAAATATTTCTCAATCATCATATGTAGTTTTTATATTTATTATAAATTGCTGAATTTTTCCCGTCCCCAGAACCACTATGCGTATTTTCTTTTTGGAATACCTTCTTTATCTTTAGGGGCTGTTTTATTAGATATCATATGCCCTCAAGGCACGGATTTAATTCTGATTTTATTTTCCATTTTCTTTTTATCCCGTATAACCACCAATACTACCCTTGAAGCTTCCATTACCACAACCATTATTTCCTATGGAATCACTTATATTATCTTTTCTTTATCTGCCATAATCTCCAGCACAATCTTTGTTTTCATTTTTCATATGACCAGCGATTCCTACAGTCATTTGCTTTCTCAGTCCCTCACTGCTTTCATTCAAATATCAATTGCGCCTCTCCTTTTTCGTACCAAACGATTTCGGAAGGGAATGCCTTTTATCACAAATAAATTAAAAAGTTTCCCTCTTATGGTTACCAGTCTTATCATCCTATTTGCTGTTATATTATTTAAAAGTAACTCCAACAGCCTTCTTAACCTTTTTCCCTTTCTTCTTATTTTCCTTCTGGCAATCTTCATCTACGTTGCATGGAAAAACAATATAACCAAAACCTATCTGGAAAGGCTTAAAGAAAAAGACATTGCAGAACTAAATTCCACCCTGTCAGAAAAAGAACAATACATTAGAAGATTAGAAGAAGAAAATAAAGAGCTTTCAAAAATCATCCACAGTGATAATAAACTGATTCCCGCCATGCTGCTTTCCGTAAAGGAATTTATAAAGGATTCCTCCTCTCTGGTGCCTGCTTCTTCTGAAACCGGAACCAGACTTTTAAACGATTTAGAGCAGTTTTC
>Ga0137306_100220_pt1 | contig 90457 bp, 94 predicted proteins | sample Inofroosms_March_FD_97187 | JGI IMG/M metagenome (GOLD analysis project Ga0137306, IMG submission 97187) | Mouse cecal microbial communities from Vienna, Austria - N-Acetylneuraminic and N-Acetylglucosamine D2O microcosms_March | ecosystem: Host-associated > Mammals > Digestive system > Large... | reverse complement strand
GAAAGGACTCATAAATGGCAGAAAAGAAAGTGACGCCGGAGAAACGGATGGAACTGGCAAGACATATCAGGGAGGAAAATCTGGGAAACCGCCTGAAACTCAGACAGCGGGAGCATATCCTTTACGGGAAGGAAAGTCCCATGCCCCTCTACGAAAAGGGACTGCTCGCCGGGGACGAAGGCTTTCCCGGCTATGGAAACGGGGAAAATGAGGGGATTCCGGGCAATGCCACCGGCGGTTTTAAGTATCGGATGGCGCTCTCCGTCCTCCTTTTTGTAGGTTTTCTGCTCTGCGACACAAGGGACAGCAAGATCCTGTCGTACAGCACAGGCGACGTCTACGATATGATCGTGGCGGACAGCTTCCATCTGTACGACGGCGGCGAGAATGCCGTGATGGAGGAGCTTGCGGATTTATTTCAGTAAAAATTCATTCTCAACCGGACGGCGAAGTTTTGACAAAATATAATGACATTGCATGTGCGTTTGTGGTAGTATAAGGACGTTAACCATTCACCGGGCAAAAGAATGCAAAACGCGATGATAACAGCAGACGAAAGCGGAAGGAGAATATACAGATGAGCGTTTATAAAATTCCATTGAAATACAAGGCGGGCGAATTTGCCTTTCACGAAATGGACACTGACGAGGGCGACTGTCTGACACTTGACTACGATAACGAACATCAGCTCCTCACATACAACGTGCCGCTGTACGGCGGCGAGGCAAGGCTGTACACGGTTCCCCGGGAGCTGATGCCCGGAGCGCTTACGGCGTTGTACGACAATAACGGCAATATCGAGAAGGTCATGCTTTCCGGCACACGGCTGCTATACATTTATTTTAAGAATGTAATGGCGCCTGAGAGGGTCATTCTGAAATTTGTCAAGGCGGAGGCGGACCGGGTTTGCGATGCGATCATAAAACGGAAACAGACGCTGGCGCGGATTTTTGTCGAGAAGTTTTATGATGGGGAGGCAGTCGATATCGCCGCCAAAACGGCAACAGCCGGAGAGGTGCAGGCGGTGATTGACAAATATGACGGCGATGTCACAGTGGCGGACAACAGCGGCGATTTTCCCATAGAAAACAGGCTGGCGCTTGAGAGTGAAGCGCTCGGCGTCATGCTGATGTGCGCCGACGGTCTCCTTAGAAACAGGCTGTTTGAAAAGGCGGTGGAAACTTTTGCGGAGCGGGTTAAAAGCCGCGTTCTTAAAAAAATAGAAACCACCGAAGATTTTCAATTTATAGTGGAAGAATACGATTAGATTCGTCTGATATACTTACTACAAAAAGGCAAGGTACATTTTTATGAGAAAATTAGCGCTGCGCGACGATATATTGATGCAGGTGGAAAAGCCCGCCCGCTATATCGGAAACGAATACAATTCCGTCATAAAGGACAGGGAAAAAATTGCTCTGCGTTTTGCCATGTGCTTTCCCGATGTCTACGAGATCGGCATGTCCCATCTGGGCATCCAGATTCTTTATGGCATGTTAAACGACTGGGAAGACGTCTGGTGCGAGCGCGTCTATTCCCCTTGGGCGGATCTGGATCAGATTATGCGAAAGGAATCCATCCCCCTGTTTTGTCTGGAGTCTCAGGAACCTGTAAAGAATATGGATTTTCTCGGCATCACCATCCAGTATGAGATGTGTTACACCAATATTTTGCAGGTGCTGGAGCTTTCCCAGATCCCGCTTCTGTCAAAGGATCGCGGGGAGGACATGCCCCTTGTGATCGGCGGCGGTCCCTGCGTCTATAACCCGGAGCCGATCGCGGATTTCTTTGACCTGTTTTATATCGGAGAGGGGGAAACCCAGTACCGCCCGCTGTTTGACTGGTATCTGGAAAACAAAAAAAACGGCGGTACGAGAGAGGAGTTCCTGCACGGCGCGGCGAAAATTCCCGGTATTTACGTGCCGCAGTTTTATGAGGAACTGTACAATGCGGACGGCACGATCGCGGGACGGCGGAAAAAATACGAGGATATCCCCGACGTGATCGTAAAAGAGATCGTAACGGATGTGACGGATGCCTATTACCCGTTAAAACCCGTCGTGCCTTTTATCAAGGTGACGCAGGACCGGGTCGTTCTGGAAATCCAACGCGGCTGTATCAGAGGCTGCCGCTTCTGTCAGGCAGGCCAGATTTACCGCCCTGTGCGGGAGCGGGACGTGGAAAGGCTGAAGTCGTATGCCGTGGAAATGTTAAAAAACACGGGGCATGAGGAAGTTTCCCTAAGCTCCTTAAGTTCCAGCGATTATACAAGGCTCAATGAGCTTCTGGACTTCCTGATCGAGGAGTGCGGACAAAAACACGTTAATATTTCCCTCCCCTCCCTGCGCATCGACGCCTTTTCCCTCGATGTGATGAGCAAAGTGCAGGACGTGAAAAAGAGCAGCCTGACCTTTGCACCGGAGGCGGGCAGCCAGCGGCTGCGGGATGTCATCAACAAAGGGCTGACAGAGGAGGACATCCTGAACGGCGCCACATTGGCATTTGAGGGCGGCTGGACGCGGGTGAAGCTATATTTTATGCTGGGGCTCCCCACGGAGACGGAGGAAGATATTCTCGGGATCGGCGACCTCTCCAACAAGATCGCGGCAGCCTTCTTTGAGGCAGTACCGAAGGACAGGCGTGTAAACGGCAAAGTGCAGATCGTCACCAGCACTTCCTTCTTTATCCCCAAGCCTTTCACGCCGTTCCAGTGGGCGCCCATGTGCACCAAGGAGGAATTTCTCGACAAGGCGCACCTGACGAAGAAAGGCATTATGAGCCAGTTAAACCAGAAGAGCATCAAATACAACTGGCATGAGGCGGATGTGAGCGTCTTAGAGGGCGTCTTTGCCAGAGGCGATCGCCGTGTGTCCGAAGTTATACGCCGCGCCTACGAAAAGGGCTGTATGTTTGATTCATGGAGCGAGTATTTCCACAACGATCTGTGGTTGGAAAGTTTTAGTGAATGTAACGTGGATATTGGCTTTTACACGACAAGGCAGCGTATGGACGACGAACTCTTCCCATGGGATTTCATAGACTGCGGCGTGACAAGGGAATTTCTGCTGCGGGAGTGGAAAAAGGCAAAAGACCAGACAGTTTCCCCCAACTGTAAGGTTCGGTGTCAGGGCTGCGGGGCGAATCGGTTCGGGGCGGGAATCTGTTACGAGAGATGATAGATGAGACATGAATACGCCGCTTTAAAGAAAACAGCGAGAATCCAGCCTTATAAACTTTACAGCAGAGCTGGGTAATATGCAGCATAGGAATGAGGTAACCACATGAAAGTCAGAATCAAATTCGCCAAATACGGCGCCATGAAATTTATCGGACATCTGGACATGATGCGCTTTTTCCAGAAAGCGGTCAGACGGGCGGAAATTGACGTGAAATATTCGGAAGGGTTCAGCCCCCATCAGATTATGTCCTTTGCCGCGCCCCTCGGTGTGGGCATCGAAAGCCGGGGCGAGTACATGGATCTGGAAGTTTTGTCCATGTCTGCGCCGGAGGATATGAAAGACGCGCTGAACCGGGTTATGGTGGAGGGTGTGGAAGTGCTTGCCGTAAACGTCCTGCCGGACCAGACGAAAAACGCCATGGCAAGCGTGGCAGCGGCTTCCTACTGCCTGCAGAGGAAGGAGGGCGGGTTTCCCGTTAACGATCTGTCAGAAAAACTCAGACAGTTTTACGCGCAGGATCACATCCCTTATACAAAAGAAACGAAAAAAAGCGTGATAGAGCTGGACTTAAAGCAGGGCATCTATGAACTAGGCGCGGAAAACGGCGCGATCCACATGCTCGTGGACGCCAGCAGCGGCGGCAACATCAAGCCGACGGTGGTTTTTGAAATGTTCTGCGCCTTTGCGGGCTGTGAGATACCTGTCTCCGACATTCAGGTGACGAGACTGGAGACCTACACCAATATGGCAAAAGAGGGGGAGCCGAGACATCTCGTGCCGCTTCTTTTACAAAATTAATTTTTTTTCAAATTTCCCTTGACCTTCCACCTTGTGGAAGCCTTATTCTGTCCGTAACAGGAGAAAACCGGCGGTTTCGGCAAGGAGGATGCAGCATGAAAATCAACGAAGTGGAACAGCAGGTAGACATCACGAAGAAGAATATCCGTTTCTATGAACAGCAGGGACTCTTAAGTCCCAAGCGCAATATGGAAAACGGATATCGCGACTATTCCGAGGAGGACGTCACCGAACTGAAGAAGATCAAGATGCTTCGCAAGCTTTCCCTTCCCATCGAAGAGATCAGAAGGATCCAGAAGGGCGATCTGCTTCTTGCTGACGCGCTGCAAAGACAGGTTATCCTATTGGAGAGGGAACGGGCAAGCCTTGAAGAGACCACCCGCCTGTGCCGGCTTCTGAGCGAAGAGGTATGCCAGTATACCGCCTTTTCTCCTGACCAATACTTAGAAAGGATGGTAGTAATGGAACAGGAAGGCACAAAATTCTTAAATGTAAACAGACACGACATTCTGCAGAAGAAGCTGGCGCCCATAATTTTCAGCGGTCTGGTTATTCTGCTGATGGCTGGGATCATTGCCTTTACAATCTGGGCATATCTGGCTGACGACATGCCCTTGCTCGCAGCGGGACTGTTTATTCTGGTTCCCATTGTTATGATTCTGGCGATTGTTGCCGTGCTGCTACAGAGAATGAAGGAGATTGAAGGAGGAGAAGAGGATGTTGCTCGTAAATACTGATTTTATCACAGGAAAAGAACTGGAAACATTGGGAATTGTCAAGGGGAACGTCGTCCAGTGCAGAAACGTGGGACGCGATTTCATGGCAGGCATCAAAACTTTGGTAGGCGGGGAATTGAAAGAATACACGGAAATGCTCAATCAGGCAAGGCAGATTGCGATTAAGCGCATGGTGGATGAGGCACAATCTCTGGAGGCGGATGCCATCATCAACATCCGATACGCGTCCTCCTCCATCATGCAGGGCGCGGCGGAAGTGATCGCATACGGCACCGCAGTAAAATACAAACGATAAAACGAAAGCGAAGGACGCGGGGACTATGACAGCATAGTCCTCGCAATTTTTGGCGGTAAATTATTTGTTGAAACAGAGATTATTTGTTATAATGTATGCGATGATAATGGGTGATTTTGTGAAGAAGAAAGAGGAGACAGCCGCGCTATGGGTGACAAGGGCAGGATTCTTATCGTAAAACTGCATAAAAAACGCCTCAGTCTCCTCCTGAAAGACAACAGGATCCTTGCCGCCCGTGTGCAGCAGGATGCGACGATCGCGGTAGGAGATATTTATATCGGCAGGGTGCAGAGCATTTCTCCCAACATCAGCGCGGCTTTTATCGATCTGGGCGGTAAGAATCTGACCTTCCTTCCGATCACTGACGCCGCCACCGCTTTCGTGCTAAACCGGAAGCCGGACGGCAGCTTAAAGGCGGGCGATGAACTGCTCGTACAAGTCACCAAAGAGCCGATGAAAATGAAGCTCGCCGGCGTGACCACCAGACTTTCCCTGTCTGGGCAGTATGCGGTGGCTGGCATAAAGCCGGAAGGCTTAAAGGATGGTGTACAGGTTTCCTCCAAACTGGACACCGCAAAACAGGCATATTTTCGCGAACTGGAAGAGCTGAATCAAATATCCGGGCGTTTCCGGCTCATTGTGCGGACGAACGCCGGAACCCTTGACAGGGCGGATGCCCTTCTGGAAGAGGCGCACTTCCTGTCGGATACGCTGTCCCATATTCTGGAGGCTGCGCCGACCCGCACCTGTTACAGCTGTCTGTACCGAAATAAGCCGGATTACGTTTCCTTCGTGGAAAATGCTTACCAGACAGAGTATGAGGAGGTCGTAACCGATATCCCGGAAGTGTACGATACCCTTTTGGAACCGTGCCGGAAAGCGGATATTCCGCTTCGCCTCTACGAAGATTCCCTTCTGCCGCTCTATAAGCTGTATTCGGTGGAACAGCGCCTGCAGGAGCTTACCGACAAAAAAGTATGGCTGAAATCCGGCGGTTATCTGGTAATCGAACCTACGGAGGCATTGATTGCCATTGACGTCAATACGGGAAAGTATGAGTCCGGGAAAGACAAGGAGGAGACCTTTTACCGCATCAACAAGGAGGCGGCGGAAATGATCGCCGTCCATCTCCGGGCACGAAACCTGTCCGGCATGATTCTTGTGGACTTTATCAATCTGAAAAGCAGGGAACGGGAAACGGAGCTTTTGGAATATATGCGCGGTCTCTTAAAGAGGGATCCCATTCCCGCAAGAGCGCTTGATATGACGGCGCTGGGGCTGATGGAACTGACCAGAAAAAAAGTGGCGCCAAGCCTTGCCGAGCAATTGAAAAACCCGTAGACAGCTTGCGAAGCGGTCTTTGCCGCGCCTACAAAACAGGAACCGAAGATGTATCCATAGAAAGGAAATTTGGCTGCCATGAAACTTTTACATATGGAGAAAGTAAAGGACGGAAAATACCTGAAAAATTATGAACTGACCTACCAGAATAAGGCAGGCCATGAGAAAAAGTATGAGATTGTCAGCCGACATGAGATTTCCGGCCCGGAAGCGATCGGACAGCATGTCAGCGGCGTTTCCATTGTCGCTTTTCACGAAGAAAAAATGCTTCTGCTCCGGGAATTTCGGATGGGCGTCAACCGTTTCGTCTACAATCTCTGTGCGGGCATGATCAACGAGGGGGAATCTCTGGAAGAATGTCTCCAGAGAGAGCTGTATGAGGAAACCGGGCTTAGCGTGAAGAAAATCCACAGCATCCTGCCGCCCTCATTTGCCGCAGTCGCTTTCTCCGATGTGAAAACACGGATTGCCTTTGTGGAGGCGGAGGGAAATTTTGAGGACCACACCTCGGAAAACGAACAGATTACCGCTGATTTTTATACGAAAGAGGAGGTGCGGGAATTACTGGAGACGGAAGAGTTCAGCTCCCGCGCGCAGATCGCCGCTTACTTTTTTGCAGGGAATCCTTCATTTTTAAAACAACCCGTTGTTTGACCGGGTCAGTCATTATTTTGCGAAGTATTGGTAATTTCCATAAGAAAGGAACGTTCCATTTTAACCATGAAAATAAAGAAACAACATCTTATTTTGTCCATGATAGCATTATGCAGCCTGCTTCTTGCAGATCAGTACACCAAATGGCTTGCCATTTCCCATCTGAAAGGGCAGAAACCCTTCGTGATTATCAGCCGCGTACTGGAATTTTCCTATCTGGAAAACACGGGCGCCGCCTTCAGTTCCTTCGCGGGCAAACAGACCCTTCTGATCTGCCTGACAACTGTTGTCACCCTGCTTCTTTTGTGGAAATATCTTACCCTGCCGGATGGGAAACGTTTTGTTCCGATGCGCCTGTGTATGCTGCTCATCTTAAGCGGCGCGGTGGGGAATCTGATCGACCGGGTAAGCCGGAACTATGTGGTGGACTTTATCTATTTTGTGCCCATCGATTTCCCGAAATTCAACGTGGCGGACATCTATATTACCGTCGGTGTGGCTGTGCTTGCCTTCCTTCTCTTTTTCCGCTACAGTGATGAGGATATGGAGGCGCTTTTGTCTTTCCGTATGCAGAAAAAGTAAACGTCCTGCCACGGCTTTGTGCAGCTTTCTGTAGACAGAAAGGGGCGCTTTTTGTTATGATAGTTACGGCTCTTTTGTTGTAGAGTACATAATATATGTTGCGTGGTGATATCAAATTATGGATACCGTTTTTGTTGGACTGAGTATTTTAGGCATCGGCGTGATTGTGCTTGCACTGTTTCTTCTGCTGCAGGGGGACGGATCCCGGGATCAGAAGCTGATGCAGTATTTTCTGATGGGCGCCCTGATACAGAACGCAGGATATTTGTTAGAACTGACGGCGCCCTCTATGGATGCGGCTCTGGTCGCTGTGAAAATACAGTACATAGGATCGTTGACTATACCAGTCAGCTACTGTCATTTCATGTTCAGCTATTGTTTTGAGAAGGCTCCTGCAAAAATCTTAACCGTTCTCAAGATCATCGATGTCTTTATTCTGGGACTCGTTTTTACCTGTGACAGGCATTCCCTTTTTTATCGAAGCATAGACTGGCTGCAGACGGCAGGCGGCCATTCCTATCTGAGTCTTACATATGGTCCGGGATACTGGGCGTTTATGCTGTGCGCACTGATCATTCCCTATGCGTTTACCCTGATTGCCTTGATCCGCGTCTGTATCAAAAAGCCGGATTACGCAGCCGACAGAAAGTATCTGCTCATACTCGCTCTTTCCTTTGTGCCTGTGATCGTGCTGTGTTCTTATGTCCTGAAACTGACCACCGTGTATGACCCGACTCCGGCTGTGCTTGGTCTGATCCTATCAAGTGTCGTCATTCTGATCTGGAGCAGAAAGGTGTACGATTTCAGCAGTCTTGCCTCCGGCATTTTACTTGATACGCTCAACGACGGCGTCATTGCGATAGATGAGTACAAGCGGATCGTCAACTACAATCCGGCTGCGGCAGGCATTTTCCATGATCTGGACGCCCATGCCATCGGAAACCATATCGAAGAACTGGACGGTTTTCCGAGGGATATTCTCGATGACAATGCGCGGGAGGAATTCTGCTTAAACGGCTGCTTTTATCAGGGGCATGTACAGCAGATCCCTGATAAGTACGGCGGTAAAAAGGGATATGTGATTCTGATTCTGGATGTGACAAAGACAAGGAACTACATTGATGAGATCAAGCAGGTCAGAGAGCAGGCGGAGCAGGCAAACATTGCAAAGAGCGCCTTTCTCGCCAACATGTCACATGAGATCCGCACCCCGATGAACGCCATAGTTGGCTTGAGCGATATCATTATGGAGGAGAGCAGAGGGCGGAGAGTATACGGTTATGCCCGCGATATCAAATCTTCCTCCCAGAACCTGCTGGCACTGATCAACGATATTCTCGATCTGTCCAAGGTGGAAGCCGGGAAGATGACTCTTGTGTTAACGGAATATCATCTCAAGACGCTAGTCAATGAAGTGCTGAATATGATGGATATTGTCGCTTCCAGACACGGGCTTATGCTGATGAGCGAGTTTGACATGTCCATTCCCTGCCGCTATCTCGGCGATGAGGGCCGGATCAAACAGATTCTGATCAATCTTTTGAATAACGCCCTGAAATTTACGAAGCAGGGGCATGTGAAAATTTCCGTTGCAGGAAAGCCCGGGGACACGCCTGACACACAGCGCCTTATTTTCCGTGTGGAGGATACCGGCTGCGGCATTCAGGAAGAAGATATCGGAAAAATATTTGATAATTTCAGGCAGCTTGATTCCAAACGAAACAGAAGCGTGGAAGGAACGGGACTTGGCCTTTCCATCACCAAGCGGCTGGCCGAGATGATGGACGGCTCCATACAGGTAGAGAGCGTGTACGGCGAAGGCTCCACTTTCATTCTGGAAATATTGCAGAAGATTGTGGACAGCAGGCCGCTGTCTGAGGTCCCGGAAGTGGAAGTGCCAAAAGAAAAGGCGCTGGAGCCCTTTACGGCCAGGGACTGTAAAGTGTTGGTCGTGGATGACAATGTGATCAACAGAAGAGTCGCAAAGTCTCTGCTGCACACCTATGATCTGGAAATAGTTGAGGCGGAAAGCGGCATGGATGCGATCAAGCGTGTGGGAGAAACGCTGTTTGACATTATTTTCATGGATCATATGATGCCCGGTATGGACGGTATCGAAGCGGTGCAGCACATTCGGAGCGAGTGCGGGGAGAACGGAACTCTGCCGATCATTATCGGGCTGACCGCCAACGCCATGGAGGGCGTACGCGAGACGTTCCTGGCAAGCGGTTTCCAGGATTTCCTGACCAAACCCATTGACAGACGTACACTGCACATGGCGCTTTTAAAGTGGATTCCGGCAGAAAAACAGACGAAGGACGGCTGGATCGATAAGTTACAGTCAAGCAGCGACAACCTGCAGAAATTTCAGGAAATTATCATTGAGGGAATCGACACCGACGTGGTGGCCGAGCATTCTTCAGCCGGCATTGAGGAGTATAACGAGCTCCTAAACCTGTATTGTCTGGACGGCAAACGAAAGCTTTCCGTTTTGCGCGGCTTTTTGGAAGAAAAAGACTATAAATCCTATGGCATAGAAGTCCATGCCCTGAAGAGCGCTTCCGCAAACGTGGGAGCCATGCAGGTTTCCAACAGGGCCAGAGAGCAGGAAAAGGCAGTAAAGAGAAAAGATTTCACCTTTGTGGACAGTCATGCCGAAAAACTGCTGCGGGAATATGAAGAACAGCTGGAACACATTCAAAAATATCTGGATGACAGACACAAGGAAGGCGGCCAGAAGAAAAAAGAAGAGAATCTGGAAAAAACAGAGCTGCTTGAGAGAATCCAGTCGGCTCTGAGCGATCTGGAAAATTTTCAATCCAAAGACTGTGCGCATAAAGTGGAAGAAATTCTGGAGTACCGGCTGGAGGAGTCCACGGAAACGGCGCTTGAAAAGATCCGAGAACAGCTCAAACTGTACGAAGATGACGCGGCGGAGCAGATGCTGCGTGAGTTAATAGAACAAATGTAAAAGGAGGATTTCAAAAGTGGAAAGTAATAAGCTGACAATACTGGCTGTGGATGATAATACGATCAGTCTGGCAACCATCGAGCAGGAGCTGAAAGGATCTTATGAGATCGTTCCCCTCAATTCAGGTGTGCGCGCATTGCAGTATCTGAAGCAGAAAACAGCGCCGGATCTGATTCTGTTAGACATCCAGATGGCTCCTAAAAACGGGATAGAGACGCTGCGCGAAATTCGGGAGATGGAAAAGTGTCAGAGAATTCCCGTGATCATGCTCACGTCACAGAGTGAGAAGCAGACGATCGTGGAAAGCTCCAAGCTCGGCATCAATGACTATGTGCTCAAACCTTTTAAAACCCAGGACTTACATGACAGAATCGAACGTGTCCTGAAGGAAGAAATAGATAAAAGACTGGAAAACAGATAAAATTGTGATTGACAAACTGGCATAAAATGTATATGATTATTGAGTATGCCGCATAACGAGGTAGAAGTGTGCCCTTCCGGGCATCACCACAGTTAGCGAGTAAATGGACAGGTGTCCATGAATAGGAGGTGTGCAGATATGTACGCAATCATTGCAACAGGCGGAAAACAGTACAAGGTATCCGAGGGCGATGAGATCAGAGTGGAGAAGCTTGACGTCGAGGTTGGTTCTACCGTTACCTTTGATCAGGTGATCGCTGTAAGCGATAAGGATCTTAAAGTTGCAGGCGATGTGGCAAACGCGACCGTGACCGGAACCGTTATGGATCAGGGCAAGGGCAAGAAAGTCATCGTCTACAAGTATAAGAGAAAAACCGGCTACCACAAGAAAAATGGTCACAGACAGCTCTATACGCAGATCAAGATCGACAAGATCAACGCGTAATGACAGGAATTACCATTTATAAAGACAAGGCAGGAGAATATCGGAAATTTACGTGCGACGGGCACGCGGCGTATGCAGACTATGGTCAGGATATCGTCTGCGCGGCTATTTCGGTTCTGGTGATCAACACGGTGAACGCCCTTGAGGAGATCACGAAGGAGCCGATACAGGTGGAGGCGGATGAAAAGGCGGGAAGAATCAGTTGTACTTTCTTAAGACAGCCCCTGCTTGAAACCTCCGTCGTATTAATGGATTCCCTTGCGCTCGGACTGGGCCGGATTGAGGCACAGTACGGGAAAAAACATTGTAAATTGACATTTAAGGAGGTGTAATACCATGTTGAATATGAACCTTCAATTTTTCGCTCATAAGAAGGGTGTCGGCTCCACCAAGAACGGACGCGATTCCGAATCCAAGAGATTAGGCGCGAAGAGAGCTGACGGTCAGTTTGTTAAGGCTGGAAACATCTTATACAGACAGCGCGGAACCAAGATTCATCCCGGCGTAAACGTAGGAAGAGGCGGGGACGATACGCTGTTTGCTCTGGTAGACGGTGTTCTTCGTTTCGAGAGAATGGGAAGAGACAAGAAAAAGGCATCCGTTTATCCCGTAGAGAAGTAAGAAGACCATAAAGACAGCTCCGAACATACTGGTGTTTGGAGCTTTTCTATTCCCCTTATATATGGAGAGAATTTATGTTTGCAGATCATGCGAAAATATATGTAAAAAGCGGCAAGGGCGGCGACGGGCACGTCTCTTTCCGGCGTGAAAAATATGTGCCAAACGGCGGTCCCGACGGCGGCGACGGCGGAAACGGCGGCAGCGTCTACTTTGAGGTGGACGAGGGTTTGAACACGCTGACGGATTTCCGGCACGTCCGTAAATACTGCGCGAAAAACGGCGAGGAGGGCGGCAAGAAGAACTGCGCCGGCAAAAACGGCGAGGATATCGTCATCAAAGTGCCGGAGGGCACCGTAATCCGTGAAGCGGAGAGCGGCAAAGTCATCACCGATATGTCCGGCGAAAACAGACGCTTTCTTCTTCTGAAAGGCGGACGCGGCGGCAGCGGCAACCAGCACTACGCCACCAGTACCATGCAGGCGCCCAAGTATGCCCAGCCCGGTCAGCCCGCAAAAGAGCTGGAACTGCTGTTAGAACTTAAGGTGATCGCCGACGTGGGGCTTGTGGGCTTTCCCAATGTGGGAAAATCCACCTTTTTGTCAAGGGTGACGAACGCCAGACCCAAAATCGCCAACTATCACTTTACCACCTTAAATCCCAATCTGGGCGTGGTGGATTTAGAGGACGCCAAGGGCTTTGTGATCGCCGATATCCCCGGACTGATCGAGGGCGCGTCGGAGGGCGTAGGGCTTGGGCACGAGTTTTTGCGCCATATTGAGCGGACCAGACTGATCGTGCATATCGTGGACGCGGCTTCCACGGAGGGACGCGATCCCGTAGCGGATATCTACGCCATCAACAAAGAGCTCGCCGCCTACGACCAGACGCTTGCCGAGAGACCCCAGATCATTGCGGCAAACAAGATTGACATGATCTACGAGAAGGACGATGATCCCGTAGAGAAGCTGAAAGCGGAATTTGAGCCGCAGGGCATTCCTGTCTACGCCATTTCCGCCGTCAGCGGCAAAGGTGTGCGTGAGCTTCTCTATGCCATAAACAACCGCCTTGGCGAGATGGAGGAGAGCAAACCGCTTACCTTTGTGCAGGAGTTCTTCCCGGAGTTTCATTTTGATATTGAAAACGAGCCCTTTACCGTTGTCTATGACGAGGAGGCAAAGGAGTATGTGGTGGAAGGACCCCGCATTGAAAAGATGCTTTCCTACACCAATCTGGAGTCGGAGAAGGGATTTAAATTCTTTCAGGATTTTATGCGCAAACAGGGCATTTTGGAGCAGCTTGAGGCGCTTGGCATTGAGGAGGGCAGCACCGTAAGGATGTACGGGCTTTCCTTTGATTACTACAAGTGATCGGACAAAGTTCGATCCCGGGAATGTTTAGCAGACCCGGAAACAGAGAAGGAGATTTTGATACATGGAATTGACAAGTAAGCAGCGGGCACATTTAAAAAGTCTGGCTAACAGCATTGACCCCATTTTTCAGGTCGGGAAATCCAGTCTGACGCCGGAATTTACAGAGTCGGTGGCGGACGCTTTCAACACGAGGGAGCTTATAAAGATCGCCGTCCTGAAAAACTGTGCGGACGATCCTCGGGTGATCGCCGATATGGTGGCGGATAGAACCCATGCCACGGTTGTGCAGGTGATCGGCAAAAAGATCATCCTCTACAAGCGGGACAAGAAGAATCCGAAGATCGTGCTGCCCAGATGAAGCAGAAGCGCAGAGGGGGAATCGCATGAGACGAATCGGCATTATGGGAGGCACCTTCAATCCCATTCACAACGGGCATCTGGCGATTGCAGACAGCGCCAGAGAGCAGTTTGCACTGGAAAAAGTGCTGTTCATGCCAAGCGGCGTCCCTTATATGAAAGACCAGCGGGAAGTCCTGCCCATACAGACGCGCTGTGAGATGACGGCACTTGCAATCAAGGATATGCCGGGCTTTGAGCTGTCTGAGACGGAAGCTTCGGACGCGGCGCTTGGAAAAAACACCTACACCTGCGACACCCTGCAAAAATTAAGGCACGCTGACCCGGAAGCCGTTTATTATTTCATTCTGGGGGCGGACAGCCTGTATGCCATGGAAAGCTGGAAGAACCCGGCGTTTATTTTTGAAAACTCTACGGTTCTGGCGGCGGTGCGAAGAGCGGCGCATAACCGGCACGAAACAGATTGCCCTGCAATGGCAGCTCAGGGCGGAAATGAGCAGACAACGATGGAAGCGCTGGCGGCACAGGCACAGTATCTGAGGAAAAAGTACGACGCCTCCGTGGAAATACTGGAATTTGCAGGCATGGACATCTCCTCCACGCAGATACGGGAGCGGGTGAGAGAGGGGAAATCCCTGCAGGGGCTGGTTCCAGAGGCGGTGGAGGCATATATCGTGGCGAAACATTTATATCTATCATTACAGCAGAACTGATTCTAAAACAGTCTGCAGGGGGAATACTGATATGAACGGTAAATCTACAGAACATCTGGATATTTCCCACCTCCGCAAAGAGATGGAGAGTATTCTGTCTTCCAAGCGTTATACGCACACGCTAGGCGTCGCCTACACAGCCGCCGCGCTGGCGATGGCGCACGGCGAAGATATGGAGAAGGCGATGACGGCAGGGCTTTTACACGACTGTGCCAAGTCCATGCACGGCTCTGAACTGGTGGCAATCTGTGAAAAGGCGCACCTCAACGTGACGGCGGTGGAGCGCGGCAATCCAACGGCGCTTTTACACGCAAAGGCGGGCGCCTATCTGGCGGAACGCAAATACGGTGTCTCGAATATGGACATACTAAACGCAATCCGTTATCACACGACGGGACGCCCGGATATGAGCAGACTGGAGAAGATTCTCTATATCGCGGACTATATCGAACCCGGCAGGAAACAGCTTGCGGAGCTTGAAATGATACGAAGGCTCGCTTTTCAGGATCTGGACTGGACCATGGAAAAGATACTGGCAAACACGCTGGCATATCTGCGGACCACGGACAATCAGGTGGATGATATGACAAGCAGGACTTATGAATACTATAAAAGACAGTAAAGGTAAGGTAGGTATTGTTATGAACACAAAGGAAATGGCACTTTTGGCAGTCAATGCACTGGAGGATAAGAAAGCGGAGGATGTCCGCATCATTGATATCAGCGAAATTTCCACGATAGCGGATTATTTTATTATTGCGGACGGCAGCAATAAAAGTCAGATACAGGCTATGGCGGACAATGTATCCGAGATTCTTGGAAGAGCCGGCGTAAACTTGAGGCAGATGGAAGGCTACCAGAACGCCAACTGGATTCTGATGGACTTTCAGGATGTGATTGTCCATATTTTTGACCGGGAGAACCGTCTGTTCTATGATCTGGAGCGGATCTGGCGGGACGGTGTGCTGATTGACAAGGAGACGCTGGAAAAGAAATAAATCTAAAAAGAGCAGAACCGGCGTATCGGATCGATACTGCCGGCTCTGTTTTGTCTTTGGAATTCTTACGTTATTACGCTGTCCGTATCCTATGCCTTGTTTGACTCTGCCATATTGCCGTTCGTGTACATATAGAATGTGATGATATACAGTCCGGCGATACCCACCAGGGCGTAAATGATTCTCGAAAACCATGACATGTTACCGAAAATAAATGCCACAAGGTCAAAGCTGAAAAGTCCGATCAATCCCCAGTTGATAGCGCCGATAATGGCAATCGTCAGGGCAAGGCAGTCTAAAGCTCTGTTTCTCATTTCCCTTCCCCCTTCATAAGACATCAACCCCTAAAAATAGATGAGAGACTGATTTTTCATCATAGCCGCAAAAATGCTGTGCAGTTACGATTACTATGTAGTATGTCTGAATGCTTTTTTCTTATGTAACGGGAAGGTCCTAAAAATTTTCCAAAACATATGTTTGTTCCAAAACCCGGATGACTACTGCTTTTTCACCACAGGAATCCACACCTCGTACTTTGCGTTTGCAGGGTCGGGATTCAGATAGACCTCTATATCCGGAGCATCGCCGTACTCATATCCCGACGTAGGCAGCCATTCCGTCACAATGCGCCGCTCCAGCTCCTGAATGGACTGGTTCGTGCCCTCACCGGGAAAGATTGCCCATGTAGCTGCCGGAACGGTATACTCCTCAAAATCCGCTTTTTCTTTTGAGGAAGGCACCGCAATATAATACCGCCACGTTTCCTTATCATTACAGACGCTGACGCCAAGCACTCCCATAGGCGGCATATCCATCATACCCGCCAGTCTCTGCAAAGTTCCGTTCATGGATACTTCCTGCCACTTAGAGGGAATCACTGTGAAGTTATCCTCAATATCCTTCTGCAATGGCACTGACACACCGACAATGCGGAATGTCTCCTTTTTTTCAATCCGATAGTTCATTTCCTCCGCTCCTTTGACTGTTATTTTAAACGAAACAGGCGGAAAGGATTTTACAGAAACGCCCTCATTTTTTACAGCGGACGGCGCAATGCCGTGGACGGACTGAAATGCCCTGTTGAACGCGGTGGGAGAGTGATACCCGTATTTTGCAGCCACATCAATAATCTTCGTGTCCTTTTCCTGCAAATCCACGGCGGCAAGAGACATTCTTCTCCTGCGGATATATTCAGAGAGCGGGACGCCCGCCATATAGGCAAACATTCTCTGAAAATGTAGGAAGAACAGCAGGCAATTTTACCAAGCTGCCCATAATCAATCTCCTCCGTCAGATGTTCTTCCATATAACTGATTGCTTCATTTAATTTTTCAACCCACTCCATGCTGTAAATTCCTCCTGTCAATTTTAGTATATAAGATTTTATTTTCCTTATCCTCTCAATTTCTGTACAAAAAAAGAGAGGATATAAATAAAGACAAAATATGCCCTAAAAGTCCATTGCTGCCGCTCTCTGGAAAAACGGCGGGCAAGTCCCTCAGGGCATATAACATGGCATGGGAAGCATCAGTGTCTGTAAAGTCTGAAAACCCCGAACACCTTACCAAGAATCTGACAGTCGTCCACGATAATCGGATCCATGGAGTCGTTCTCAGGCTGCAGACGGATGTGCCCGTCTTCCTTATAGAAAGTCTTGACCGTCGCTGAATCGTCAATCAGCGCCACCACCGTATCACCGTTCGACGCTGTCTGACAGCAGTTTACAAAAATCTGGTCGCCGCTGTAAATTCCCACATTGATCATGGAATCGCCCTTCACTTTAAGAACGAAAGACTCACCGCCCGGCACCATATCCGCCGGAACAGGGAAGTAGCTGTCAATATTCTGCTCCGCCAGAATCGGCTGGCCTGCCGCCACCTGTCCGATCACAGGCAGGGAAACCATCTCCGTGCGCACCATCTGGAAATTATCGTCACAAATCTCGATGGCGCGGGGTTTCGTGGGATCTCTTCTGATATAACCGTTCTTTTCCAGCGTCTCCAGATGGGAGTGTACGGAAGATGTAGACTTCAGGTTAACCGCCTCACAGATCTCCCGGACTGCCGGAGGATATCCTCTTTTTAAAATTTCATCCTTAATATAATCAAGAATCTGCTGCTGTTTTACAGTGATTTTACCCTGTGCCATACTTAAAATCCTTATCCTTTCTTCTGGCGTTTCATGCCGATATATATTTTCTGACAATTTATATATTTTAATCATAGCACAGCACAGTGCAAAAAGCAAACATATATTCAGAAAATTTGTTCGATTTTTATCAAAATAGTATTGACATCCGAAAACACGTTCGATATAATGCACCTATAAAGAACGTTCGTTCGCAACACTTGTTCGGTTATGGAATATTAAAAATAGAAGCAGTTGATACGTTTCTATGTTGCATCGGGCGGAAAGGAGTTATTTATGAATAGAGCAATGACACAGAACTGCAGAAGACCACAGGATATCAGAAGCGAGAGAAGAATCCGGAATAACCGTATACGCAGAAGACGGGAGATGAGGAAAAACTTCCTCCTGTTAGTGATGACCTTCTGTCTGATCATCACTGTATCCATCACTGTCAGCTCCTTCCGTTCCAATGCAAAGAACGACCCTGCACAGGAAACTGCTAAATACTATAAGAGTATTGTCGTTTCAGACAGCGATACCCTCTGGTCCATCGCGGAAGACTATATGGACGAGGCGCATTATGATTCGATTTATGAGTATATCCGTGAAGTGATGCAGATCAACAGCCTGACGAGCGATGCGATCTATTCGGACGCGCATCTGATTGTGCCCTACTATGATGTGATAAATAAATAGAGTCATTAAAAGGAGTACATTTTCGTCCCCCTCTGACTTTTATATTTCATCTTTCTCCTTTTTGTGATATTTTGATTATGAGTTCAATATAACACAAGGCACTGGCGAAAAAAGGAGAACCGCTATGAAAATCGACCGTATGATCGGCATTTTATCCATCCTGTTACAGCAGGAGAAAGTCACGGCACCATACCTCGCGGAGAAATTCGAGGTTTCCCGTCGCACCATCAACCGGGATATCGAAGCGCTCTGTATGGCGGGGATTCCGCTAGTGACGGAACCGGGGCAAAACGGCGGCGTTTCCATCATGGAGGGCTATAAAATAGACCGCGCGCTGTTTACCAGGCAGGATATGCAGGCAATACTCGCCGGGCTTCGGAGTTTGGACAGTGTGAGCGGGACGAACCAGTATGTACAGCTTATGGAAAAGCTGTCCGCAGGCGCGTCAAACCTGTTAGCCGGGGACACCCATATTCTGATTGACCTGTCTTCATGGTATAAATCTGCGTTATCCCCTAAGATTGAACTTTTACACGGCGCCATTCTTACCACAAATAAAGTTTCGTTCACTTATCACTCCCCAAAAGGAGAGTCCCGGCGAACCGTGGAGCCTTATGATCTGATATTCCAGTGGGCGGGATGGTATCTCTGGGGCTGGTGTGAGAGGAGAGAAGCGTTCCGGCTGTTCAAGCTGATGCGGATGACTGCGCTTTCCTTAGGAGAACCTTTTGAAAAACGCGCAGTCGCCCTTCCCGATCTGCGCGCAGAACAGATATTTCCGCCGCAGTTTCAAGTCACGGCAAAAATTGACCCTGCCTTTACATGGCGTCTGGTAGAAGAATTCGGACCGGAAAGTTTCCATGCGCTGCCGGACGGCACGCTGCTTTTTTCCGCCGGGTTTGTTGATAAACAGAGTGTCATCGGCTGGATTGCCTCTTTCGGCGGCGGTGCGGAACTTTTAGAGCCTGTGGAACTACGGCAGGAGGTTCTGCGTTTTGCGGAGGAAATTGCCAATAGATACAAACCTTTTTCTGAAACATGACATACAGTTGTCGTGTTTTGTCTGCTAAGATAAATCCATCAAATCACATAAAGAAAGGATGGATGTATCTATGAACATGGAATACGAAATCGTAACACTGGAGGAAAAAATTGCGGCAGGCGTGTCAGCGAGGACAAACAATACCTCGCCGGAGATGGGCACAGTGATCGGCGGTCTGTGGAACCGTTTTTACAAAGAAGGCATCTACGACTCTATACCGAAAAAGACAAACGCAAAAGCGCTTGGCATCTACACTGACTACGCCGGGGATGAAAAAGCGGATTACACCGCGTTTGTCGGCTGTGAAACTGACGAAATGCCTGCCGGAAACGATTTTGCCGTCTGCAGGATTCCTGCGGGACGGTATGCGAAGTTTGTGGTACGTGGCAATATGGTACAGGCGGTTGCGGAGGCGTGGCAGGCAATCTGGCAGATGGATCTGCCAAGAGCCTTCCAGTGCGATTTTGAGGAATACCAGAACGACGATATGGGGGACAATGCCGAGATCCATATTTATATCGGCTTAAAAGAATAAGAAGAATAAGCGACGGTCATCCAGAAATACAATTGGGAGATTAGTGATTATACTAGGAGGGGCACTGGAAAATGGCATTTGATTACAAGAAGGAATATAAAGAATTTTATCTTCCCAAAAACAAACCGGCGCTTGTCACCGTACCGGCTATGCACTTTATCGCGGTGCGCGGCAAGGGCGATCCGAACGAGGAAGGCGGCGACTACAAGCAGTCCATCAGCCTGCTTTACGGCATTGCCTTCACCATTAAAATGAGCAAGATGGGCGATCACCGGATCGAGGGCTATTTCGACTATGTCGTGCCGCCTCTGGAGGGATTGTGGTGGCAGGAGGGGATCGTCGGCGTTGACTACGCCAGAAAAGAGGATTTTCAGTGGATCTCCATGATCCGTCTGCCGGAATTTGTGACAAAGGAAGAATTTACATGGGCAGTTACCGAAGCCTCCAAGAAGAAAAACACCGACTTCTCCAAGGTAGAATTTCTGACCTATGACGAGGGACTGTGCGTACAGTGTATGCACATAGGTCCTTATGACGACGAACCCGCAACCATAGAAGCCATGGACACCTTTGCCCTCGAACAGGAATTTTCTCTTGATATGGACGGCATTCGCCGCCACCATGAGATTTACCTGAGTGACGTGCGCAAGTGTAAACCGCAAAATCTGAAAACGGTGATCCGGCATCCTGTCAGAAAGGCAGAATAGTTTTTAAAAGGAAATTTATCGGCAAAATATAATCCATATTTGTAAGAAGAAATGTGGATATATTTTGCCGATAATGGTATAATATTTCCAACTATGAAACAAATACACATTTATTTCATAGTTGGAAGGATTTCAAACGGTCATATCCTAATACCCCGGTCTATAACCAAATCCGCGAAGAATTGCTTATGTTTTCAGCATCTGCATAATTATATCGTAGTTTTCCGGCTGATGGGGAAACGCGCATTCTGTACAGTCCTTGATTCTTTTTCCATCTATATCAATATAAGCCGGATTCCCCGGACAGTTTTCCCGCGGATACATCGGACAGTAACAAAACAGGCAGTTAAAGTCCTGCAGTCCCTTATGACAGGGAAAATATTGACACGCCTTATTCTCAAAAAAACGATGGGAATTTTCCATTTGTGTTTTCCTTATTTTTGGTGTTTCTAATGAGGGGATTTTCCCCGACACGGTTCGGACATGCCGTATTGCCGCACCCGTCGCAGATCTCTTGACAGCGCACTGTCTCATCCTGCGTCAACTCTGAAATAAATACCACACTCTTTTTCGGAATCATACAGAAAGCCGCATTGCATGTGATTTCCTGCGTGAGGTCTTGTAACAGTTCCGGCAGCATTTCGAGCGGAAACGAATCCTCGCTGCCCGGAAAGTGATACCGCGCCACGTGCCAGTCGGTATTCGACGCAATATATCTGTTATAGGCGTCATACCCTCTCATCAGCAGTTCGCCTGTCAGTGCCTCAACAATATAACTTTGCAAAAGCAGCCCTTTTTCACTGTAACTTTCCTGCAATTGATCCACGCCATGCCCGAGAGACATTGCCACACATTCATACGCCTTGTCCGGGACGTCTGCAGACTGCCGGTTCTTTGCCCCGCACGCCTGTCTGATCTGGGACGATTCCTTTTGCATCGCAGGCTGTATATACGCCGTTCTCACCCAGAAGGCTTCTCTTTGCAGCACGGGCAGCAATTCCTCCGCCACTTCACGGATTAGCCCGGTCTGTTCTTCCTCAAAATGAAATTTTACGCGTACATTCTCCTGAAACGCCGGAGAGACAAATTCCTCTAAATTTTCCTTTTCAAAGCCAAACCGCATCAGTCGTTTCCCTTTTCACATGAAATACTTACCCTGCAGACCAACGCCGGACTGCCTGTGCGTCTTATCCGCGATAGGCTCTCAGTTATCCCGCAGCTTGACGGTGCGCGCCGCCTTCCGCCGGTTCTGGTCCTTGATCGCCGCGTAGTGCTTTCTGGTCGTCCCTACATCCGAGTGTCCGAGCACATCCGCCACCAGATAAATATCCTCGGTCTCCTGATACAGAGATGTGCCAAAGGTGGATCGCAGTTTGTGGGGCGTGATCTTTTTCTGGGGCACAAACTCTCTGGCGTACTTTTCCACCAGATTCTCCACCGCATGTACACTGATCCGTTTTTTCTGCAAAGAGAAAAACAGTGCGTTTTCCTCCCCGGGAAGCGCCTGCGCAGCGATCGCGGCGCGGGGACCCTCTATGTAATCTGTCAGTGCCTTTTCCACCTCATCCCCAAAATAAAGTACCGCCTCGTTGCCGCCTTTTCGGATAATGCGGATGCTGTTTTCCCGGAAATTCACATCGTTTAAGTCCAGTCCGACGCACTCCGAAACACGGATGCCAGTGCCCAGAAACAGGGTGACAATGGCGATATCCCGCACTTTGGTCTTTAGGAAAAAGTCCTTTTTCTTCCCTGTCAGTTCCTTCTCATAGGTTTCCAGACTGTCCAGGAAAATAGCCACTTCGTCCGGCTCCAGATGGATGATCGCCTTCTCGTGGATCTTCGGCATGTCCACCTGCATCGCCACATTTTTAGAAAGCAGTTCCTTTTTGAAGAAATAGTCAAACATGCTGCGCAGGGAAGACATTTTTCTGGCAATGCTGTTCGCCCCGTTTTTCTGTTCCCCGGTTTCCGACTCATAATACTTCAGATATTCCTGATATTCCTCGATGTCCAGCGCGGTCAGCGCATTTAAGTCGTCAAACGTGATTTCCCGCATACTTTTGCCTTTCAAAGCCGGGTTTTTCTCAAGCAAAAAGCGCAAAAACACCTGAAAATCATAGGCATAGGAAATTCTTGTCTTTGCGCTGGACTTCTGCTCGATCGCGCGAAAATAGTCCCTCGCATAGGGCGGCAGCTCCTCCAAAAGCCCCCGAAGCTGCAAAATATAACTGGTCTCTCTCTTTTCATGGTAACTGTGGTTTTTCCCAGCCATCTATGTTTCCTCCTAAAATAGCCGTAAACATTCGCTCCTTCACCCCCGGCGCCTCCAGATTGATCTGCTGCACGAGATTTTTCACGGTCTCCCGCTTGGTGTGCCCGTCCGCCGGACAGGGGCTCTTGACCACGGGAACGTTATTTTTCCGCACAAAACCGACCACATCCGCCTCGTTCATGTAGATTAACGGTCTGATCACAGTAATCTCCGTGCGGTCCAGATAGGTCACCGGGCGGAAGGTGTGAAACCGCCCCTCATAGATCAGCGACATCATCATGGTTTCCACTACGTCGTCCTTGTGGTGCGCGTATGCCACCTTATTGCATCCGAGGGCTTTCATGGCATCGTTCAGCGCCCCTTTTCGCATCTTCGCGCAGAGAGAACAGGGATTGGATTCCTTCCTGTCCTCAAAGATAATTTTCCCGATATCGGTTTTTACAATATGATAGGGCACGTCCAGTTCTCTGCACAGCTTCTCAATTTCGGATAAGTCCAGATTCCCGAAACCGAGATCCACGGTCACCGCACAGAGTGTAAACGTTGCGGGATAAAACCGCCGCAGCCCCTGCAGGGCATAGAGCAGGGTCAGACTGTCCTTGCCGCCGGAGATGCCCACCGCAATATGATCGCCCTCCCCAATCATATGATAATCGTCCACAGCCTTTCTTGTAAGGCTAAGTACCTGTTGTAACTTCATGTGCGTTCTTTCCTCATTTTTCTTTTGCGGCTTCTACACGATTCGCAAAGCCGCGCTTTCGATTCTCTGTACTATAGTATACATAATATTTTCCCGTTCCGCACTACTTTTTTGCTATTGTCTCTCTGCCTCCAAATTGCTATAATATAATTGTCTTTACTTATCTAAATATATCTTACGAACGGAAAGGTTTTGTACATGAAATTCAAATTCGACAAAAAATACTTATACTGGGGCATTACAGGTTTTCTGGCGCTGGCGGGGGCGATTCTCTTCTACTATATCCTCTTCCACCGCTCTAATTTTATGGGCGGACTCGACAAGTTTATCACCATCGCCATGCCGATCATCGACGGTTTTGTACTGGCATACCTGTTTACCCCCATTTTAAACGCCATCGAAAATAAGATTATGAAGCCGCTATACAAAAAAGCGAACATTGACATAACGCCGAAAGTAAAAAAGCGTATGCGCGCATGTTCCATTCTCGCCACGCTGGTAGTCGTTCTTCTGGTATTATATGAACTTTTCGCACTGATTCTGCCGGAAGTGGTGCGCAGCATACAGAGTATTATTTTCCAATTCCCTATTTACGTCAACAACCTCTCCAACTGGGCGCTTCTTTTGCTGAAAGACAATCCGGATCTGGAGGCGACCGTGGATGCGCTGATCAGCCAGTATTCCGCAAAGATGCTGGAGTATGTGAACACAAACCTTCTGCCCCACATCAACGAAGTATTAAAAACGGTCTCCTTAAGCGTGATCGGCGTGTTTAAGGCGCTCTGGAATCTTTTGATCGGCTTTATCATTTCCGTCTACCTGTTGGGGAGCAAGGAAAAATTTGCGGGACAGGCGAAAAAGATCGTCTACGCCCTGTTCGACCGCGAAGCGGGCAATGAGATCGTCGCCAACTTCCGTTTTGTCCATGGCACGTTTATCGGCTTTATCGGCGGCAAGATTGTGGATTCCATTATCATAGGTATTATCTGCTTTGTATGTACCAGTGTGATCGGCACGCCATACGCCATTCTGGTAAGCGTGATTATCGGTGTGACCAACGTAATCCCGTTCTTTGGTCCGTGGATCGGCGGCATTCCAAGCGCCCTCCTTGTGCTGATGGTAGATCCCAGACAGGCGCTCTACTTCGGTATCCTGATAATCGTTCTCCAGCAGTTTGACGGCAATATCCTCGGCCCCAAGATTCTCGGTGACTCCACGGGGCTTTCCGGCTTCTGGGTTATCTTTTCAATCACCATTTTCGGTGGTTTGTTCGGCGTGCTCGGCATGATTGTGGGCGTACCGATCTTTGCGGTGTTCTATGCAGGCGTCAGGTCACTTGTCAACAGGGTGCTGCATAAAAAGAGCCTGCCGACGGATCTCGGTCCCTATATGACAGTCGGTCGGATTGAGGAATCCATGGCGTTCACGGAATATGTGCCGCCTGTGAAGAAAAAATCATCCGGCAAGACAAAAAATGTCAGCTTAAAGACAAAAAGTAAATCCGACAGTTCCAAGGAAAGCTAGGAGGAAATTATGATAAGTGTCATTCTCTTTACACTCCTGATTGCGGTTCTCATCTTTTTCTATATGCGCCATACGGCGAGAAAGAGAAAAAAACACTCAGCGCAGTTAAACTCTGTCAAGGATTTCCATGCCTCCTATGACCGCGTAAAGACCCGCAGGGAACTGCGCGACAGGCACAGCGGCTATCAGACCTATGTCACAAAATATAACAGTACGGAGGACTACAGAGAACGCGGCGAATAAGACAGCCAAAGGGAGCGGACACCAGATCCGCTCCCTCAGTATATACAGAAAATGTAAAACATTTCTCTAAACCGAATACGCCTGCACTCGCAATCGAACGAAGTTCGATTTGTTAACGGCTCTCAAAATCCTCCACAAACTGCGTAATCAGCTTCACCGTCCCGTCAATGCCCAGAATACTGCTGTTGATGGAAAGGTCGTAGCTGTCCACACGTCCCCACTTCTTGGAGGAATAGTAGTTGTAATAGCTCTGTCTCTGCTTATCCTTCTTGTTCATCATATCGAGCGCCTTCTGCTCCGTGTTGATATCCTCGAAACGCTCCATAATCCGCTTTACCTTACACTTTTCTTCCCCATGGATGAAAATATGCAGGCAGTTCTGGTAGTCGTGCAATGCGTAGTCCGCACAGCGTCCCACAATTACGCAGGGACCCTCGCTTGCAATCTTCTTGATCGTGTCAAACTGCGCCAGAAATACTTTGTGGCTGATGGGCATATCCACAAAGGAGGAAGAATTGTAGCCGAAAGAATAGGTGTCCATCACCAGATTGTAAAGAAAGGAATTGGTGGGACGCTCGTCGTGGCTCTGGATCATCTCCTCACAGAATCCGCTCTCCTTCGCTGCCCTTGTCAGCAAATCCTTATCGTAAAATTTAATTCCGAAATGCTCCGCTACCTTTTTTCCGATCTCACGTCCTCCGGAACCAAATTGACGTCCTATTGTAATAATCGTATTCATATATACATCCCCTTTCTATCCTTATACATCCCCTGCTGTCTGCTGCTCCCCTAATAACAGTTCAGCCTTCGGCTTCCTGTTACAACATGAAATGTGTTTATGTTGTATATATTATATATAATTTGCACAATAAAGTCAAGTAAATCGCGTATAGAAACGGTAATTTTGCCGAACAATCTGTCAACAAAGATACCATCTTTTGTTAGCAATATCCTTTCCGCAATACTGCATGATCTATCATATCAAATTTTAGATAATAAATATTTGGCTTGCGATACATCTTTTTTCTTTACCAAAATTTTGTAACAATCTTTCACATTGCCGTCTCTGCCTGACGCATGGCTAAGCCTTATACTATTGTTAATGATATCTGTTTTGTATGAAATTCCATGCTCATTCAACAAATTCTTAGCAAAAAAGAATTTTTCCATTTCCAAAGTAAAGTATACTTCCATCCAATTACCAAATAACACGGCATTGCTCCTTCCATATGATTTTTATTTGTTTTTCTAAAAGTTTAAGGTCCTTATCATATTATGTCAAAAAAAGTCAGCTTTTGCTGACTTTTTTTGACAGTTTTCTCTACACCATAATGGATATAGGAATCCGTATCTTCATTCATTTATATGACTTTCTGTCTTACGCCGACTTCTTCTGCTTGGATAAGGTCTGGATACCCTCGATCACCAGCACGACTGCAAGGACAATCAGGATAACTGCCAGAATCGCCTGTGCGTAAGGACCCCAGTCTGCGCCGCCTGCGGAAATGATACCGATCTGGTTCTTAACGGTCACACACAGGGAACAGATGGTAACGATGATCATAAAGCCCATGGGAAGCAGGAACATCTTGTTGTTCTTGCCCACATTGCCAAGCCAGGTAGCGACTGCCAGCAGACCGATACCTGCAAGGAGCTGGTTTGCCGCGCCAAACAGACCCCAGATCTTGGAGTAACCTGTCATACCAAGTACAATGCCGAGAATCACAGTGATGATAGTTGCCACATAAGGATTCACCAATGTCTTTTTCCAGCCGTCCTTGATATCGTCCACAGTCTGGCCGGGCTCAAGGAAGAACTCCTGGAACATGAAACGTGCCAGACGTGTCGCCGTATCCAGAGAGGTCAGACAGAATGCGGAGTAAGTAAGCACCAGCAGCGTGTTCAGAACAGTTACCACGCCTTCCGATGCGATACCGCCGTACATCTGGGAAATACCGCCCGCAAAGATTGCCGTTGCGCCTGCAGTGATGCCGTTCTTGTATGCGAAGTTGATTGCGCATACGGTGATCACAGCCAGCACACACTCAAGGAGCATACCGCCGTAAGCGATGGGCTTCGCATCCGTCTCCTTGTCGAGCTGCTTGGAAGTGGTTCCCGAAGATACCAGAGAGTGGAAGCCGGAAATCGCACCACATGCAACCGTGGTAAAGAGTACGGGGAACAGATACTGCATACCGTTGCCATTGTCAACCGCAAAACCGTTGAAAGCGGCAAGGCCGTCCGCACCGCCCATACCCGCATGGGAAATGACCACACCTACCAGAGCCACCGCTAACATCGCGTAAAGCAGGAAAGAACTCAGATAGTCACGGGGCTGTAACAGAATCCATACCGGCGTCACGGATGCGATGGCGATATAGATACCCACGATGACCATCCATGTGTTCGTGGTCAGGTAAATCGGATGGAAATTCATGCCGATCACCATACAGAGCGCGATGGCAACCACACCAAGAATCGTGGAAACAGCCATGGATGCATTGCGGCGGTACACCATGAAACCAAAAACAATAGCAATTACAATAAATAACAGGGATACCATAGCAACAGATGCGTTGGTAGCAGATGCCGCCGTGTCGATTACACCCGCATCGTCCACTACCGCGCCGAAGGTCGTCGCCACGATGGATGCGAATGCCGCAACCACAAGGATCAGGGTCAGATACGCAAAGATCGTAAACAGCATCTTCGCTCTCTTGCTCATGTTGGTGGAAATGATCTCACCGATGGACTGTCCCTTGTGACGGATGGATGCGAAGAGCGCACCAAAGTCATGGACGCCGCCGAAGAAGATACCACCGATCAGAATCCAGAGCACAACAGGAACCCAGCCGAACATAGCCGCGCCAATCGGTCCGGTGATCGGACCTGCACCCGCGATAGACGAGAAGTGGTGGCCCATCAGCACGGGCGCCTTAGCGGGAACATAGTCCACACCGTCTTCCATCTCATGCGCAGGGGTCGGTTTCTTGCTGTCGCCCACACCCCACTGCTTGCAAAGCCATCCGCCGTAGCATATGTAGCCTACCACGAGAATGGCAATGCAGATGATTAACAATAACAATGAATTCATACAAACTCTCCCTTTCTTTTTTTGGAATATAATACTTTTTTCAAAATTTTCGCAGTCGGACGTCCGGCACGGTTGCTTTCAATCCGGTCACTATCCCCAATGACCGCCGCCGCATGAAAGTCCATCCAGCCGTGAAGCGAAAATCGAAAACTTTTGTAAATGTGACACTTCTTTAATGCCTTTACAGCCTCCTCATCACAGGTGTCACAGACAATGATGGGCGTAATATAGGAATACATGTGACCCGGACCGATATGCAGACGATCCATGCCATCCTCAAAAGCTGTTTTTTTACAGTCCTCAAATACTTCCAAAGAAAGGTGCGGCACATCAAAAAGATAGATAAATTCCTCACTGTCCGCCGCCCAGAGGGAAACTTTTTTAGAAACCATGTATTTCTCGGCGTGTTCGTAATACTCACACAGCGCCCGGAGCGGTTCCCGTTTGTCTCCGTAGTCGGTTATGTTGTAATAAGCCACATAGCTCTTTAATAAAATGTCTATGATGTTCTGTCGCGTATCTTTCATAATCCCTCAAGTTTTTACAAAATCCATATCTCAAATAGTAACATTTTTCGCTCGTTTTTTCAAGATATTTTAATAGTTTATTCATGCTTTGTTTATAATTATGTACTTTCAGACTCCGTCATGCATCTGCCGTATGATATCAGTACCGATGCCAAAACACTTGGTCTTTCGCTTACAAAATCGCCAGCAGATGCGAAAAATACGCCGGAAGAGGCGCTTTCACCTCGGTATACGCCCCGTTCGCAGGATGTATAAATCCAAGACAGTATGCATGGAGCGTCTGGCCTTCCAGATGAAAAGCCGTCTTTCTCACCCCGTAAACCTCATCCCCCAGAAGCGGATGCCCGATGGATGTCATATGTACCCGGATCTGGTGGGTGCGTCCCGTTTCCAGACGGCACTCAATATAAGTATAATCCCGGAAGCGTTCCAGCACTTTATAATGGGTGACAGCCTCTTTGCCGTTTTTCTCGTTGACCGCCATCCGCTTTCTGTCCTTCTCATCCCTGCCGATGGGCGCGCTGACAGTCCCCTCGTTCTCTTCTATCACACCGTGCACGATGGCGCGATAACTTCGGTTCAGGGAATGTTCTTTAAGCTGCTGCGCTATGAGCTTATGCGCCGCGTCGTTTTTGCAGACGATGAGGGAACCCGTCGTGTCCCTGTCGATCCGGTGCACGATCCCCGGACGCAGCACGCCGTTTATTCCGGAAAGCTGCCCCTTACAGTGATACAAAACCGCATTGACCAGCGTACCGCTGTAATGTCCCGGCGCCGGATGCACCACCATCCCTTTCGGCTTATCGATCACAAGTACGTCGGCATCCTCGTAGAGAACAGAAATCGGTATGTTTTCCGCCTCCACGGAAGGCTCCACCGCCTCCGGGATCGCAAAAGCGACCTCGTCATCCACCCGCAGCCGGTAATTCGCCTTGCAGGACAGATCGTTTACCATGACCTGCCCCTCCTTGATACACTTCTGAATATAAGAACGGGAAAGCGTCGGAATCGCAGCGCTCAGCCACTTGTCAAGCCGCTCCTCATCCTCCCCCACCCCGATCTGATAACTGAACCGCTCCATATCACTTTAACTCCCGGTACCGTTTCTGCTTGAAGCTGATAAAATAGAGATCCCCTTCTTTATAGTAAAACAAAAGTAGAAAAAGCAGTACGATGGCGGAGACAGTCGCATAGATATCCGCCACATTGAAAATCGGAAAATTAATCCTGACAAAGTAAATGAAATCCACCACATAGTCATAGCGAACCCTGTCAATCATATTGCCGATGGAACCCGCCACGATCAGGCTGAACAGGAAATGCAGGATCGTGTATTTTTTCTGGTCCGGCACCTTTAAAAGGACATAGCCTGCCACAAACAGGATCACAGTCGCCACAAAGATAAAAAATACCTTTTGGTTGGGCAGCATCCCGAAAGCCGCGCCTTGATTTTCCAGATAATTCAGCTCCAGTATCCCGTTAATCAGATTATATGCCGGTTTATCCTTCAGATACACTTTCGCCCACTGTTTGGTGTACTGGTCGAGGGCGATCAGCCCGGCAATCATAAGCAGATCCAGAAACAGAAAAAATTTCTTTTTCAGACTCATTCCCGCATATCCTCATCACTAAAATAAATTTCTTTCACCGCATCCAGAATTTCCGCATCCGTGACGGTTTTGTCCACATAAGCCTTGCCGACTTTCTTGAGCAGTACAAACTTGATCTGCCCTGCCTCCATTTTTTTGTCCGACTTGGTCAATGAAAGAATCTCCTCCGGGTCAATGTCATCAATACTGATCGGCAGGTTAAAGGGCACAAACATATCCCGCACTTCAAAATACTCTTCCATGGAAATATTCTCCCGTTTCCATGAGATAAACGCCGCCGCCACCATGCCGAGCGTGATACATTCCCCGTGCACCATCTCAAAATGCTTTGCCTTCTCGATGGCGTGTCCGATGGTGTGCCCGAAATTTAGAAGGGCGCGGTCGCCCTGTTCCTTCGGGTCTTTCTCCACTACGAGCTTTTTCACGCCGCAGCTTTTCATGATCATCTCCAGAAGCACCTCCGTGTCCCTGTCGTGAATCTCATACATATGGTCGAGCAGCCACTCGTAAAACAGTGCGTCCTTGATCAGCCCGTGCTTCATCACCTCGGCAAATCCCGCATAGAACTGTCTGTCATCCAGTTTTTTAAGTGTTCCCACATTCATATAGACAAGCTTCGGCATATAGAACGCGCCTACCATATTTTTGTAACCGTCAAAGTCAACGCCGGTCTTTCCGCCGATGCTGCTGTCCGACTGGGCGATCAGCGTGGTGGGAATCTGGACAAAATCAATGCCGCGCAAGTAAGTCGCCGCCGCATAGCCGGTGATATCCCCCACCACGCCGCCGCCAAGCGCCACAAGCATATCTTTTCTGTCAAATTTTTCCTCAATCAGTTTCTTATATATTTCCTTCACCGTGTCCAGCGTCTTATTCGCCTCCCCGGCAGGAAACGCGTGCAGAATCACCTTTTTACAGCATTTTTCAAGTATTTCCGTGACCTCCCCGCCAAACAGTTTTTCCGTATTGGTATCACAGATCACGGCAACCCGGCGGTCCGCAGTCCCCAGATCCGCCAGTTCCTCCGCAAGTAAGCTGAAATCCCCCGCAAAAACAATGTCATAGCAGGGCTTTTTCTCATAGTTTATCGTCATTCGGTTCGCCATAATATGTATTTCCTCCTCATATGAATTTACATCTGCATCATATAAGCAGATTCGAGATGCTTATACGCGAAAAGAATCGAGTGCGTTATGCACTCGATTTCTTAAAAACCTTTGTCTATCGGCACATCGAAAGAGCCTGACAGGATATCCTGAAAGTCGCCGGAAATATCCACGCTCGCCGGCGTAATAATGAAAATATAATGGGATATCTTCTGCAGATTGCCCGAGATCGCGAAACAGGAGCCCGAAGTAAAGTCGATAATCCGCTGGGCTATGTCCACATCCAGCCCTTCCAGATTCAGAACCACCGTCCTGTTCGCCAGAAGCGTCTCCGTAATCTCTCTCGCATCCTCCACCGTAGTCGGTTTGATCACGCATACCTCCATGCCGGTCCCCATCTTTTTCGTCTGTCTCAGAGGCGTTACCTTCGGCGTGATCTTTCTGACCTTATCGTCCTCCGCATTATCCGTATCCTTGCCGGAAGCAGGCTTGCGCATCGGTTCCGGGTCATCGTCATAAAAATCGTCATCGTAGTATCCGTCGTCCTCGTCCTCGCTCAGTTTCATGGCGCTGATAAACTTGTCCATAACACCCATCTGTAAAATCCTCCATTTAATCAATTACTTTTTGGGTGCGTATAAGCAGACTCGAAATGCTTCGCATTTCTCGTTCGCGTTGCTCGCCATAAGCCCCGCGAACCATCCGCTCATGCAAGCATGGCGTATGTCCCGCGTGTCTTCTGACTCTGCTTATACGCGCAACTTATGTATACTAAATTACCGCGTATTTTCTTTCTCCAAAGATGCCCGTTCCGACTCTGATATAGGTCGCGCCCTCTGTTATCGCGACTTCGTAGTCACCGGTCATACCCATTGAAAGTTCCTCCATAAAAACATTATCAATGTTTTTATGTATTATGTCAACATAAATTTGTTTTAATTTTGCAAAATACCGTCTGTTTTCTTCCGAATCCTCTACATAGGGCGCTATCGTCATCAATCCCCTGACCCTGACATGGGGTAATCTGGCGATCTCTTCCACCAAAGCGGCAGCCTCCTCAGACGTGGCGCCGAACTTGCTCTCCTCCTCCGCCACATTCACTTCCACGAGAATATTGACGATTACATCCTTCTTCGCGGCCTCCTTCTCAATCTCCTGCGCAAGGCGCAGGGAATCCACGCTGTGGATCAGAAAGACTTTATCTACAATATATTTCACTTTGTTGCGCTGCAGATGCCCGATCATATGCCAGCGGATATCCTTCGGCATCGCCTCATACTTATCCACAAGCTCCTGCACCTTATTTTCCCCGAAATCCCGGCAGCCGTTACGATACGCCTCCTCCAGCATGGGAACCGGCTTCGTCTTGCTCACCGCGATCAGTTTCACCCCGTCCGTCTCCCTGCCGCACGCCGCACAGGCAGTCTCAATATTTTTTCTGACGATGTCAAGATTTTCTTTTATGTCCATATTTGTTCCAGTCCTCTTCTCACGCTATTCATAGATAAATTCATTATCCTTCACCATATCCGCATTCAGCACAATATAGTCATATACGCTGAGCCCGTAAGTCGTGTTTGACTTCACCACGGAATACTCCTCGTTCTCGTACAAAATGCTGATCTGCTTGAAGTCCGCATAGCCTTTGTTGATATTGTAAACGCCCTGCAGGGAACCTGTCCTGCTGACCGCATACTTTTCCCCCGTCTCCGGCATGACAATATAATTTCCCGATCTGAGCGTGGAATTATCCAAATAATAGTCCGTCTCCGTCTCCTCGTAAATCTCTGTCTCCACAAACTGGGTGGTCGCCTCACCCTCTTCATTATAAGTTTCCAGCAGTACGCCGTCGCCGCCGTTATTGCCGCCCCTCGTCACATACGCCTTGGGCACGATGAAAAACTCTTTCTGCACGATGGCGGAGTTTGGAATTTTCAGCCCCTTCTCCTCCTCCAGAAGCAGTTCGATATCAATGAATCGGTCCGTGCAGAACGTAATCATGGAATTGGTAAAAGTGAGGGACGCGAACGTCTCTCCCGCCTCGTTGGTGTAAATCGCCACCTCGCCCCATGCCGTATACTGATTCTTTAAAAAGCGTACCTCCACGTACTCCTTTTCTAAAAGCTGGTCCGCCAGTTCCTTTTCCACCGGGATCACAATGGACCAGTCCTCTGAAGTCGCCAGCTTATAGACCGGATCACCCGCCGCAACCAGCCCGTTGTTCACCAGATATTTGCGCTCATAGTTTTCCTCGTCAAACAGCTCTGACGTCATATCCTCCAGCTTTAAGTCCTCGTAACCGTCCGTGGAATAGAGCACGATACCGCTCTTAGCCGCATAGCGGTAGTTGATGAGCACCGCACCCGAGGCGTCGTTCAGCGCGTCCGCATTCTCCAGAATATTATAATTCGCAAGCTTGATTGCCATGCTCTCCACATTGTGGCGGAAATTGTATACCTCGTCGAAGTGTTTCCTGTCAAACCCATGCATAAAAGCGGTAATGTCCGTCTTGAGTTCGGAAAGATCACTGTCGGAGAGGGAATTTTCCCCGTTGGAACCCGCCTTGATATAATCAGACAGCTTCCCCGTCTCATCCACCGTATACACCAGATCCCCTACCGCCATGCGCTCGCCTTCCCTTGCAAAGTAATTCACATAGCCGGCATCCTGCCCGGTCACGATCTGCTCTGCCCGCAGGGCGATCCCCTTGTAAATGCTGTTGGACGTAAGGGAGCCCTCCTGTACGCTGTAGCGGACGATGTGGTCCGTCCGAAAGTACATGATCACGCAGATCACCACATATACAAGAATGACTGCAAAAACCACCATGCCGATATTCAGATTGATGGGCCTTCTGTATTTAGTTATCTTATTATTTTGATTATCCGCCACTGGATGCTCTCCATTCATGCAAGCCTGATGTCTGCTTCATCAGCCTTCTGACTCTGCTTATGCGCGTACAAAGTGAAAACCCCGGAAACGCCTCCGAGGTTTACTATCGTTTTATATCATGTTTATGTACATATCAGAGGGAAACAATAACGTTTTTGCGCATATTCTCGGGAAGCTCGCTCTCGTCACGTGAAACGCTGATTACGAAATCCACATGGAACTTCTCGCTGATCTTCTCAATCTTTTCGATCACTTTCTCAAGCTCGTCCGCCTCCACACAGGCGATCTTCAAAAAGCTGTCAAAGTACATCTTCTGCAAATCGTGATCCTGCGAAATAATGCCGCAGATAAAACCGATAAATTCGTCGCTGTCTGTCACCATATACTCCGGCACGTCAATGAGTCTGATCTTGTTGTTCAGCTCAAACATATGCTTCGTGCTCTTATCCAGATACACAACATTGCCCTGTGCATCTTTAATCTCCGTATTTACTTTATCTAATAAATGCTTGGTCTTTCCCTTTCCTTCCCTTCCTACAATAAACTGAACCATGTCGATACCCTCCTAGCGTATATTATTTTACTGCCCTGACCGCTCCATACAATGACTGTATGATCTTACTGTCAATTATACAAGAACTCGCCCGAAAAAACAACTACCTTATTTGATGATTCCGAGCAGCTCTCCCATATCCCCGTACAACCCTTCTCTTGACTCGTCTTTTAGGATCACAGAAATATAAGGCGTCCCGCTGCTGCTTCTGGAAAGCAGGATCAGACAGTGCCCTGCCGCGTTGGTGGTTCCTGTCTTTCCGCCCACTACCGTCACATTCGCGGGCGGCTCATACGTCCCCCGCAGAAAAAGGTTGGAGTTCTCTATCTCAAGCGGCTTTTCGGAACCATCCGCCGCCGTATAGACCGTGCTGTAGGATGACATCTGTATGATCTGGTTAAACAGTTCGTATTTCAAAGCCTCCTGAAAAATCAGATAGAGGTCATATGCCGTCACATAATGCCCTTCCTGCGTCAGCCCGTTCGGATTCATAAAATGACAGTTGGTCGCGCCGATCTCCTGCGCTTCCTGATTCATCAATTCCACAAATGCCTCCACGGAGCCTGCGCCGCCATTCAGAGAGCCGGAAACGCCCTCCGCAATCAACACGGCGACATCGTTTCCCGACGCGATCAAAAGCGCGTGTACCGCCTGATCCAGCGTCATCCTGTCCCCCGGCTTGATGCCGCACAAAACAGCGCCGGATTCTGTGATCAGCACATTCTCCGAAGCTGTGTAAATATCGTCCGGGGATCCGTATTTCAGAGCCACAAGCGCCGTCATCACTTTCGTCAGGCTTGCAGGATTCATCTGGTTATGGGCATTTTTCGCATACAGCGTCTCTAAGTCCTTCGTGTCAAAGAGCGCCGCCGCCCCCACCTGCTGCAGATCCGGGCCGCCCGCCGTCACATCGCCTGCCGTCACGCACAGATCCTTGGCAAACGGCTCGATCGTCTCCCTGTTCGCAATATTGATAAGCTGATAGCTGCTGACACTCCCCTGCTGCTCATAAGGCATGTCATACTTCGTACTCCCGCACCCCGTAAGGGCGAGAGCTGCCACCGCCAGAAAAGCGCACAACCGTCTACATTTTGAAGCCGAGTTTGCCGAAGGCAAATCTCGCAATCGAACGAAGTTCGATTTGTCACTTGTACATTTCACGCCACTCCATATCCCCTCTGTCGAGCGATTTAATCAAAAGTTCCGCGGACGCAAGATTCGTGGCAAGCGGAATATTGTGCCTGTCGCAGAGCATAACTACATTGTTGACGTCCGGCTCATGGGACTTTGGATAGAGCGGATCCCGCAGAAAGATCACGAGGTCGATCTGGTTGTGCTCGATCTGTGCCCCGATCTGCTGTGCCCCGCCCAGATGCCCTGCGAGATACTTGTGGATGGTCAGATTCGTCACTTCCTCGATCAGCCGTCCCGTCGTCCCCGTGGCATAAAGGTCGTTTTTACTCAAAATCCCACGATAAGCGATACAGAAATTCTGCATCAGTTTTTTCTTTGCATCATGTGCGATCAACGCGATATTCATTTGCTAACACCCCTGTCGTTTTTGCATTGCAGCCGTATATTCAGCACGAACCCGATTCCGATATACAGACTCACCACCGATGTCAGCCCGTAACTGACAAACGGAAGCGGTATACCCGTATTCGGGCTTGCGCCGGTGGCAACCGCAATGTTCAGCATCCCCTGAAAGCCGACCAGCGCCGCAACCCCCGCTGCGATAATCGTACCCGCCAGATCTTTTGCTTTCCTAGATACCATAATACATTCAAATGAGATGAAAATCAATAACACAATTACCACACAGCCCCCGACGAAACCAAATTCTTCGCCGATTACCGCGTAAATAAAGTCTGTTTCCACCTCGGCGATAAAATTTCCGTTTTTTACGGAACTGATTTCGTTGGTGTTGTACCCTTTTCCGTAAAGCATCCCGGAACCGATCGCCATCATGGAATTATTCTGCTGGTAGGCTTCCGTATCCGAGTATTCGTCCGGGTAGAGCCATGCCAGAATACGCCGCTGCTGGAAATCGTTGATGATCTCCTGCTCCGGCTGTAAAATCAGCGTCAGCGCGATAATAAATGCCGGCACGGCAATGGAAATCGCCAAAATCACATATTTCCAGCTTACGCCGCCCACAAACATCACCACGCAGAACAATATCACCACCATGATGCTGGTGGACAGATCCGGCTGTTCGAGGATCAGATAGATCGACGGCAAAAACAGCATCACACAGCTTGCGACGATCTTAAACGTTCCCATCTCCTCTTTATGTTTCATGATAAACTGTGCAAAGAATAAAATCAACAGAATCTTAGCCGTCTCCGAAGGCTGGAACTGGATACCGAAGAGATTCAGCCACCGCTGCGCGCCCGCAACCTCCACGCCGGCGACACGCACCAGCCATAAAAGGACGAGATTCGCCACATACATGATCCAGTAAAACCTGAGAATCACCGAATAGTCAAACAGGGACAGCACCAGCATCAGAAAGAACCCGAAAACAGCCCCGGCAAGCTGTCTGGACTGCAGGGATTCCTTCGCGCTGCCAATGGCAAGAACGCCCACCGCCGTGAGCGCCACTACCAAAACGATCAATTTAAAATCATAGTCCCTGATGTGGTAATGTTTTAACATTCCTCATTTTCTCCTAGCGAGTCTGCCGCAGGCAGATCCCGCAGTCGAACGTTGTTATTGATCTGCTTTTTCTGCCGAGTTTGCCGCAGGCAAATCTCGCAATCGAACGAAGTTCGATTTGTTATTGTTTTAAGTCTAAAATCGGTATATTCGCGTAGAGTGTCGGATTTTTGATCCCATGCCCCTTGCCGCTCGTCTGCGTAATCTGTATTTCCATGCTCTCTGCGTCTATCTTCATGTATTTGGATATCACCTTGGCGATATCGTTCTTGATCATCTCCATCATCTCCTGCGAGCAGTTGACCCTGTCGGAGATAAGCAGTATTTTCAGCCGGTCTTTGGCTATTTCTCTGGAGCTTTTCCGTTTCAACAGATTTTTAAACACGCTGATCCCCCCTAACCTTTATGGAAAATACCTGTTACTCTCGTCCAGAACGAGACGCCCTTGTCAAAATCCATGAAAGGGACTTCCTCGCCTATGATCCGATAACAGATATTCTGGTATGCCTTGCCCGCCAGTGTATTGCTTCCAACTAACGGTTCTCCCTGATTTGTGGCTATCACCACATTCTCATCATCCGGCACCCTTCCGATCAAGGGCAGCGATAAAATGTCCACCACATCCTCCGAGGACATCATATCGCCTCTTCTTATCATATCCTGTCTGATCCGGTTGATAATCAGATCCATCTTATGTATTTCATTCGCTTCCAAAAGCCCGATGATCCTGTCCGCATCCCGGATCGCAGAGACCTCCGGCGTGGTGACCACAAGCGCCCTGTCCGCGCCCGCGATGGCATTCTGGAATCCCTGCTCAATCCCTGCCGGGCAGTCCAGAATAATATAGTCAAACTGATCCCGCAGATGGCTGATCATCCGCACCATCTGGGAGGGATTGACCGCGCTCTTATCCTTTGTCTGCGCCGATGGCAGGAGAAACAGGGTAGGGTAACGCTTGTCCCTTATAATCGCCTGCTTGATGCGGCAGTTTCCCTCCACCACATCCACCAGATTATAGACGATCCTGTTCTCAAGCCCCATCACCACATCGAGGTTTCTGAGACCGATGTCCGTATCGATGAGGATCACCTTTTTCCCCATGGCTGCAAGACCTGTTCCAACGTTTGCAGAGGTGGTGGTCTTTCCCACCCCGCCTTTCCCTGACGTGACAACAATCACTTCACTCATAGCAAGTCCTCCATTGATGAATTGTTATCGTCTACTAAGCTCTCCCCCCGACCATAGTTCAGCACGCGCCATTCGCCCATTTTTACAGAGCATGGCTGAACTTTAGAAGGGCAAATCGCTCAGTAATTCTTTGGTAATCGGCTCTATCTTTACTCTGGCGTCGTTCACAAAAGCAATTTTCGGCTGGATCTTTGGTTTGATCGACCATTTGCTCTGTTTCTCTGATGTCTTGTATTTGAAATCGCCGATCTTCAACTTCTCCGGCGACATTTCAAGCGCCACTACAAAATGCCCGTCCTCGCCGTTTCCTCCGGCGTAAGCCTGCCCGTAGAGACCGCCCAGCACCACGATATCTTTACTCGATATGACACAGGCGCCCGGATAGACGTCCCCCAGCACAATGATGCTGTTCTCCGTCTCCAGAATCTGCCCGTCCTTTAAGGTTCCCTTGTAGAACTGTCCCGCATTATCCATCACCTCCTGATGGAAGGTGAACTGCTGTAACGCCCTCACAAAATTGCGCTCTGTCTCCTTGTCTTTTCCCATAATACAAACGATATTCAAACGGGAATTTGCCGAAATGATGTCTACAATCTGCCGTTCTTCCTGATCGGACAGCTCCCTGCCCTCAAAGGAAAGCACCATGCTGGCATCCTTAAAGAAATTGGCGGACTCGCTGAATTTCACCGCAATTTCCGTAAGAAGCTGCGAAAAAGGAATTTCACTGTCCAGAAAAATGGAAAGCCCGTTCGGAAAACTCTTGATAATGACTGCATTTTTCATATTTACACCTCGATTTTTATAACTGTAACCGTTAGTCGGCATTGATTGCGCCGCCTTCGAGTTCGCTTGCCGTACCAGTAAGGATTTCTTTTTCATCCTTCAGCCCGTAATAGTATTCGTACACGTCCTTGGCAATCTGGGCCGCATAGTCGGATGTATAGCCGTTTGCCACACGCACCGTCACCGATATTTCAGGGTTCTCATAGGGCGCGTAGCTGATAAACAGCGCGTGGTTGGGGCGGTTTCTGCTCTCCTGCGCCGTACCTGTCTTGCCCGCCACATTCACATCCAGATCCGAAAAGTACGCCTTGTTCTCCACCACCTGCCGCATACCCGAGTGAATGGCGTTCCAGTATGCCGGATCCATGTCGATCCTGTTTCTGACCTCTGCCTCGTTCTCCCGGATCAGACCGCCGCTCTGGTCTTCCACCTTGTCCACCAGAGTTAAATTATAACATGTTCCGCTGTTTGCTACGGTTGTAACATATCGCGCAAGTCCTGCCGTGGTATAGTTGTTGGTACCGTGACCGATGGCGGAACGGACCGCGTCCAGATCGGACACGCCCGGCGCGTACTCTTCAATTTCAATGCCGGAAGTCTCCGAAAGACCGTACATATCCGCATACTTGGCGAGTTTGTTCAGACCCACGCTGTCATTGTAGGTATCTCCCACCGTTCCAAGACGGTAGCCGACCTCATAGAAGTAGGCGTTGCAGGAATAGCGGATACCTCCCGTTATATTTAAGGAACCGTGGGCGCCGGGATAAATATGGCATCGGGCGGGTGGCGATATTTTGTCAAAAATGCCGGCACAGGTGATGGTGTCTGTCAGGGTTATGACCCCCTCCAGAAGCCCCGCCGTGGCGGACACCGGCTTAAAGGTAGAACCGGGCGCCGTCCTCTGCTGGGTGGCATAGTTTAACATGGGACTTGACAAATCGCTCTTCAGACTTGCGAAATAAGCCGCGTCCACGCCGTTCGCCATCCTGTTATTGTCATAGCTCGGATAGGAGGCGATCGACATCACATCCCCCGTGTTCACTTCTGTCACGACGATGGAACCGGAATAAGGATCCAGCGCAAGCTGCGCCGGCGTCAGGTCAAGCTGTTCGATACGGTTTCGCATAAAAGCGTAGGGCGTCACCGCACCGGCCTCAAACTGGGCGATCTCCTCCTCTGTGGGCTCCACCACATACTGTTCCATCAGCAGTTCGCAGATCTGCCGCCCCGTAATCTCATCGTTTAAGATCATGTAACGGTAAATCTTTTTGTCAAACTCCAGATCCCTGTCAAGCACGTCAAAAATATATTCCAGAATCTTATTGTAAATCTCCACAGAGTCGGAATAGCGCGAGTCGATATCCAGTTTGGAGACATTGATCCAGTTCTGCGCTATGGCATAGTTGAGATACTCATTTAAACTGATGACCTCATCCTTCGTCCATGCGATATAGGTGGCGTCGTTCTTATCGACCACATCTTTCATCAGGATATCCCGGTCATACAAGGCGGACGCCACATAACTCTCGTACACCTGATACTCTTCCGTCAAAGCGTCGTAGGGCGTACAGCTCTCCGTCAGCTCATCCTGCAGCGTGGCGAAAACGCGCGCCTTTTTGTCCAGATAAGCCTCCTGCACAGCCATTTCCGTCTCCCCCGCATACTCCGACGTGAAATGCGTCGTGTCAATCACATTGTTGTTGATGCAGGCATAGTACACATCATAGATGGGAATGGGAATGTTTCCGCCGCTGCCTCCCTCCGGGGGCGTGTACTCCTTGATATTCTCTATTTTGTTTAACAGTATGGCGGCAAGCTTGGATTCCAGAATATGGTAACATGCCTTCTGCAGTTCGGTATCCAGCGTCAGGACAATGTCGTTGCCCGCCGACGGTTCTACCCGGTCGCTGGTTTCCACCACCTTGCCCATATTGTCCACATACACCGTCTCAGAGCCTTTGTTGCCCTGCAGCTCCATCTCCATGGAAGCTTCGATTCCTGATTTGCCTACGGTGTCGTTCAGGTCGTAAGCCGGATTCTGCTCCTGCAGTTCTTCCAGTTCCTCCTGCGCCACCCTGCCCGTATAACCGATCACCTGCGCGAAATAAATACTCTCGTTATATTTGCGGATCGTGCCCTCGGCGATGGATACGCCGTCCAGTGTGTCCACATTCTCCATAATGACAGCCACCGTCTCCTGCGAGACGTTTTCCGCCACCGTGGTTGCGATATACCGCTGGTAGCTGTTGGCGCTCATGGCATAACGGATGGTAATGATCTTCAGTACTTCCTCTTTGGAAAAGCCAAGCCCCTCCACAAAGCTGTCCGAATCCTCATCGTCCGTGTAGTCACCGATCCCGTAACGGCTCGTCCCGCACAGATATTTGACCAGATCCTCCGGCGCAGCCGCCTTCTCCCGCTCCTTCAGGTCGTCTATGGAGGCGTAACCGTAAATATCCGCCAGAAACCGCAGAAGCTGCGTACCCTCCACCGTGTATGCGTACTCGCCGCTCTTATTTAGCTCTATATGGAAATCACTGATCACCTGATCGCCGTTTTCTTCGATCATGGCAATCAGTCTGCGGATCGTATCGTTCAGCTTCGCGTTTTTTCCCCGCCCGGACTCGTACACGTCCTCTATGGTCACGGAGTAAGCCAGTTCATTGTAAGCAAGGAGGTTGCCGTTCCTGTCCAGAATGTTGCCTCTGGTGGCGGGGAGCGTCCTCTCCTTCCTGATCTTTAGCTGGAAGTCATTGTAATACTGCTCGCCGTTTACGATCTGGAGCTGAAAAATCCAGTAAATCAGATATCCGCCCATGCCGACGATCACGAGCATCAGCACGAGAAGCCGGGAGGTAACCATATTCATAAAATTTTCTTTAAAATGCTCTAAAAGTTCCTCAAACAAACTTCTTTCCGCTCCTCAGTTCGCTTCGCTCAAGCCCCGTGTTGATCCAGAGTATGAGCGGATATAAAAGCAAAGTAACCGCAATGGTATACACAATTTCCGGTAAAATAATGTGCAGAAGGTAGTATGTAAATTCAAACCGTGCCCGCAGAAGGAACAAAATAACATAACACCCGATACCATACAAAAAATCGCTGCACAGGATAAGCGCCACGGGCAGTTTGATGTCCTGCGGATAAAAAATCTGTGCAAATTTACCGTTCATATAACCGATGTACATATACAGAAGCGCATAGAACCCAATCACGCTGGCAAAGAAAATATCCACCAGCAGACCACAGAAAAAGCCGATCAGAAGCCCTGTCTTCTCCCCGCGCATAAAGCCGAAGGAGGCCGTCAGCACAATCAGAAGGTTGGGCACAATGCCGCCAAAGGCAAGCGCCCTGAATACCGTGCACTGTAACAGGAAACATATGAAAATCAAAACTGCGGTAATGATGCCACGCTTCATCCACTCCCCCCCTAGTCTGGCACGTTCTGTTTTAACTGCCGGATCACCAGAACCTCCTCCAGATGCTCAAAATCCACCGCCGGGGTTATGTACCCGGATTTGGTCAGATTGTTGGCATCCCGGTTAATCGTGTTGATATAGCCGATCAGAATGCCCGGCAGATACTTGTCACTGATATCGGAGGTGACAACCTTGTCTCCCTCCACCACCACGTCGTCGCTGTCCACAAGCTGTCCAAACTCAATCACGCCCGAGGCGTAAAGCTTCAGATTCCCGGAGACGATCATGCGGTCAGCGCTTGCCAGTACCATGGCGCTCACATTGGAATCGTCCGCAATGATGGACTTTACTTTTGCCCAGTTGGGCCCGACGTCCACCACGCGCCCCACAAGACCACTCCCTGCCATCACGTTCATATCCACGGCGATCCCGTCGCTGGCACCCTTGTTGATCACAAAAGAATAAAACCAGTTGCCGGAATCCCTGGCGATAATGCGCGCCCCCGTCTTTTCGTACTCGTCGTACTGGGCGTCCAGACTGTACAGTTCCCGCAGGTTGGTCAGTTCATAACGGTCCTGCTGTAACCTCGTATTCTCGATGGTCAGCTCATCCACCTTCTGTTTTAACTGCTCATTCTGCGCCAGAAGCTCCCTGATCTGCACCAGTTCCTCCGACCTCCCGGAAAGCCAGCTTCCCACCACACTGATCCCCTCCTCAAAGGGAACCACAAGATATCCCGCAACGGCAGACAAAGGCCCGCTGAACACTTTTGTGTTGAAGGTCAGCAACACCATTGCCGTACAGAGGATTGTTAAAATAAAAAGGAGATATTTACCGGGTAACGTAAATTTCTCTCCTTTTCTTTTGACGATTGGACTCATTTACTCATTCCTTCTATCGCATAAGCAACCGATTTATAATTTTCTTCCTTGATGATCTTTGCCAGTCCGAGCGCCACGCTGGTCACCGGGTTTTCGGAGACATTCACCTGCAGACCCGTGCCTTTGCTCATAAGCTGCGCCAGCTTGCTCACCTGAGAAGCGCCGCCCGTCAGATAAATGCCGTGGCGGTAAATATCCGCCGCAAGCTCCGGCGGTGTACGCTCCAGAATCACCTTGATATTGTCGATAATTGAATTGAAGTGCTCGATCAGACACTCGTCCACAAGGGCGGTGGGAATTTCCCGCTCCACCGGCAGTCCCGTCACGATATCCCTGCCGTAGACGACTGCCCCCATCCTCTGGTCCTCCAGATCAAGAAGGGATGTCTTTACGACCTCCGCCGTCTTGCCGCCGATAATCAGACTGTACTCACGGCGGATCGCCGCCTTGATCGCCTCGTCGAATTTGCGTCCGCCTACTTTGATCAGACGGCTTAAGACAATGCCGCCCAGAGAGAGAATGGATATCTCCGTCGTGTCAAAGCCCACGTTGACCACCAGCACACCCTGCGAATTTTTCACGTCAATGCCAAGACCGAGACCGTCCGCCACAGCCTTATCCACAACCATGACCTTCCTGGCCTTCACGTTGGACTCCTTGATCAGATCCTTAAACGCGCGCTTCTCCACCTCCGTCACGTCCCACGGAACGGCGATATAATAATCGGCGGGGCGCACATTGTTTCTCATCATGCCGCTTAAGAAATAACGGATCAGCGTCTCCATATTCTGGATATCCGCAATCACGCCGTTGCTCAACGGATAGGTGATGCTTATGTTGCTGGGCGCCTTCTCATACATCTCGAACGCCGCGTCGCCGTATGCGAAGAGCGTCTTTTTGTTCTCGATCGCGATCATGTTTTTTTCCACAAAGACGTCGTCGTCCGCGCGGTTATAGATCTTGATATTGCTTGTGCCAAGGTCGATTCCGAATGCGTTGTTTGCCAAGGTAAATGTACCCCTTTCTTTTTACGTTTCATACGTGTAAATCAAAACTTCTGCTACCCTGTGTATCTGTCAGCATTTTGCTCTCTTTAAAGCTGAAATAATTGTTGTCCCCCAGAATGATGTGGTCGATCAGCGGAATGTCCATAAGCGCTCCCGTTTTCCCGATGCGGTCCGTGACCAGAATATCATTCTCGCTCGGGACAGGGTTCCCTCCCGGGTGATTGTGCAGAAGCATAATGCCTGCCGCTCCGTTCCTGAAAGCATGTGTAAATACCTCTCTCGGAGACAGGAGTGAGGCGTTAGCCGTACCTTTCGAGAGGATTTCCTCCCCGATCAGATGATAGCCCGAATCCAGAAGCAGAAGCAGGATATACTCCACGCTCTCATGGCGGAACCGCTCCATGTAATAATCTGCAATCGAATACGGATCGTGAAAGGAAAGCCCTTTTTTTGCCTTCGCCCGTGCCATCCGCTTGGCAAATTCAGCGATCGCCTTGAGCTGAACTGCCTTTACCTCGCCGATTCCCTCGATCTTCTGCAGATCCTTCACGGAGATGTGGTACAACCCTAAAAGCCCGTTCCCATATCTCGCCGTCCGGGTAAGCACCCGCTCGCCAAGCTCCCTCGCACTCACGCCTCTCGTTCCCGTGCGAAGAAGGATTGCCAGAAGCTCCGAGTCCGTAAGACTCTCGCTCCCGAAGGCGGCAAACTTCTCAAATGGAAGATTTTGCTGCCTGTAATACTCATTGTTCTCACACTTTGCTGTTTTCATGCAGTCTCTTTCCCGACAGCTTCTCTCCAAAAGGACGGTCAGATCATGCGGTATATAACAATCGCCAGAGCGATCCCCAAAATGCTTGCGATCGTGATCTTAATCGACAGAGCGAATGTGACGCTCAAAATGCCGAGATCCAGCACCAGAGGCTGCGACAGACCGAAGGACTGTCCGTAATTCAGCCACGTGGAGGGAAACAGGCTTCCGATAAAGCCGCCGATCACGATTCCCGCCAGAATCAGCAGGAAGCACGCCCAGTTATTTTTGCGCATAAAAAATACAATCTCCTTTCCCCAACGCCCATTTTAACACAATCGGTATTTGATGTACACAAAAAATGGAATATTTTTCTTGTAAGCGGCGTAGGTTTAACTCAGACTGTCACAATCCCTCGGTCCACCAGATTCTGCAGACTCTTCAGGATGCCGAGTTTGGCATGGGGGAAGGTCAGTCCGCCCTGAAAATAGACCGCGTAGGGCGGCGCAATGGGTCCGTCCGCGGAAAGTTCGATGGACGAGCCGGAAACAAAGGCGCCTGCCGCCATAATCACCTTGGAGTCATAGCCCGGCATATCCCACGGCTCCGGCTTCACGAAGCTGTCCACCGGCGCCGCCGCCTGAATGCCCTCACAGAAGGCGATCACGCCCTCGGGCGAGCCGAAAGTCACCGCCTGAATAATGTCGTGGCGGCTCTCCGATGCGTCCGGCACCACGGCAAACCCCAGCTTTTCATAGATATTTGCCGCAAATATGGCGCCTTTCAGGGCGGACGCCGTCACTGTGGGCGCAAGGAAAAGCCCTTGATAAAAGGCGGGCAGGACGCCGAGGGACGCGCCCACTTCCTTGGCAAGCCCCGGTGAGGTCAGACGGCACGCAGCGTTCTCGATACATTCCTTTTTCCCGGCAATATAACCGCCGATGGGCGCCAGACCGCCGCCCGGGTTTTTGATGAGGGAACCGACCACCATATCCGCCCCCACTTCGGAGGGCTCCGTGGTTTCCACGAACTCCCCGTAACAGTTGTCCACCATCACAAGGACATCCGGCTTGATCTGCTTTACAAAGGCGATCAGCTCGCCGATCCTCGCCACGGACAACGTCGGTCTCGTCTGGTAGCCCTTCGACCTCTGGATGGTGACAAGCCGTGTCTTTTCGTTCATGGCGGCACGGATGCCCTCGTAGTCAAATCCCCCGTCCGGCAGAAGGTCAACCTGTCTGTAAGTGACACCGTACTCCGCAAGGGAACCTCTGGACGGACGTATGCCGATCACCTCCTCCAGCGTGTCATAGGGCTTTCCCACCGGGGATAAGAGTTCGTCACCGGGGCGCAGGTTACTCATCAGCGCAAGCGCGAGCGCATGGGTGCCGCAGGTGATCTGGGGTCGCACCAGCGCGTCCTCTGTCCGAAATACATCGGCATACACGGATTCCAGTGTGTCTCGCCCTAAATCATTGTATCCATAGCCTGTGGTTCCGAGCAGACACGCCTCGCTGACACCCGCCTCCTGCATCGCCCATATTACCTTGAGCTGGTTGTATTCCGCGTTTTCGTCAATCTGCACAAAGCGGGGTGCAAGCGCGTCAAGTATCTCCTCCCCGAATCGGTGCACTTTCTCTGAAATGCCGAACCAGCCGTACATTTTTTTGATATCCGTCTGCATACGCCGTATTTCCTTTCCCTGCATCTTCCTGCTTTTTTCCTTTCTGTGTGTCACGATATTTCCGATATAGAAACAATTTTTCGTTTATTTTTCATTAAATAACAATGTGTATTTCAAATAACACGGTCTATCAAATCGCAATTTCGTCATTTTGTCGGTTTATACCCCTACGAAAGCCAGATTTCATCAGCATTTTACATATTGTTACAGGATAATCCCTTTTTCGCGCAGGAAATCCTGCATAAATTCCAACAACGTTTGACTATTGCGGTCAAAAACGTTTTTTTCTATCCAGATTACCTCTTTTTCGCGTCTAAACCATGTGAGCTGTCTTTTTGCAAAATGTCTCGTGTCCCGTTTGATCAGATAAACAGCCTCTTCCAGAGACCGTTCCCCCTCCAGATAAGACAAGAGCTCTTTGTAGCCGAGTCCCTGCATGGAGACCATGTCTTTCCGGCAGCCCGACTCGCGCAGGGCGCGCACTTCCTCTGTCAGCCCCTGTGCCATCATCAGGTCCACCCTATCGTTAATCCGTTCATAAATCCGTTCCCTGTCGTCATTCAATACAAAGTAGGCAACGTTGTAGGGCGAGTCGTTCTGCCGCTGCTCCCTGTTATGGTCGGAAATTTTCTTTCCCGTCTTTTCATAAAATTCAATGGCGCGGATCACCCGCTTGATATTGTTGGCATGAATGCTCTCGCAGGACTCCGGGTCCACGGCGCGCAGTCTCTCATAGAGAGCTTCCGCTCCTTCCCTTCGCGCCAGCTCCTCCAGCGAGCGGCGAAGCGCCGTGTCCTCATCATTTTCCGTGAAATCAATGTCGTACACGAGAGCCTGAATATAAAACCCGGTGCCGCCCACCACAACGGGAATGTGCCCACGGCTGTATATATCCGCCACCGCCCGCTTCGCCAGCTTTTGAAACACCACCACATTAAATTCCTGATCCGGCTCCAGCACGTCGATCAGGTGATGGGGGACGCCCGCCATCTCTTCCGGCGTGATCTTGGCAGACCCGATATCCATACGGCGGTACACCTGCATGGAATCGGCGGAGATAATTTCCCCGCCTATCTCCTTCGCAAGCGCGATGGAAAGTGCCGTCTTTCCCACCGCCGTGGGACCCGTCAGAATGACTAAAGGGCGCTTTGTCTTTTCCAAAAATATTCTCCTCCTGCCATTTTAGACAATGCGTTTAAACTTCTTCTCAAGCTCCTGTCTGCTCATGGAGACGATCGTCGGTCTGCCATGGGGGCAGTTATATGGGTTATCTAACGTCAGAAGCTCGTCGATCAGCGCCTCCACTTCCGTCCGGCTCATGCGCATATTTCCTTTGACAGCCGCCTTGCACGCCATAGTTGCGATGCGCATACGGACACTCTCCGGCGTGCCTGCCACCGTCTCAGCCGTCAGTTCGTCCAGAATCTCGTAAAAAAACGTCCCCCCGGCATAGCCGTACAGGTCAAGCGGCACGCCCCGTATCGCGTAATCGCTGCCGCCAAACTCCTCGATCACAAAGCCCAGCGCCTCGAAATCTTCCCTGTGGCTTTGCAGACACTCCTTCTCCTGATTGTTCAGGGTCACGATCATGGGCGGGTTGATCTGCTGGGATACAACCTCCTTCTCCCGGAAATGCCGCATTAGCCGCTCGTATCTGACTTTCTCGTGGGCGGCATGCTGATCCACGATCAGAAGCTTATCCTGATAGGAAATCAGCCAGTACGTCTCGAAGAGCTGACCGATGATTTCGTACTGTTCTTTCGCCTTGGCGGAGAGAATCTTATCGTCAAACATGGTCATCTGCTCCGGCGTTTCCCGTGACCCGGAGGCTGATCGAACGGCTGCATTCCCGCCGCACGTTCCACCGTCCGCGTGATAGGCGGTCGTCTGTCTGAGGACGTTCGCCTCCGCGGGACGGCTTTTCTCATAGATCGCACGGATGGACGCCGCCTGTTTGGGCTGTCCCAGCACCTCCAAAGGAGGCAGTTCTACCCCGGCACCGGCTTCCTGTTCCGACGCCGTAGCGCCGTCTCTCTCATGGACGCGTGCCATCCGTCTTTTCTCAAAAGGCTCCGGCGCCGTCTCCTTGGTCCGTCCGCCGCCTGTTTCCGCCGCTTTTTTCTTTTCTTCCCCGGGTTTTGCAAGGCTCACCTCGGGAATCATCTCCCTGCTTTTAAGCGCCTCCTCCACCGCCTCCCGCACTGTCTCGTAAAAGGCGGGCGCATCCGCGATCCGCACTTCCATCTTGGACGGGTGGACGTTCACGTCGATCTTCTCCGTGTCAATCTGAAAATGCAGGATGCAGAATGGAAATTTGTGCTGCATCAGATATTCCCGGTAGCCTTCCTCCACCGCCTTGCTGATTAACGTACTGCGTATATACCTGCCGTTGATATAAAAAATCTCGTAAGAACGGTTGGCACGGTTGATCACGGGTTTCCCCAGAAGCCCTGTCACCGTCATCCCGTCCTGCTCACAATGAAAATCCATGAGCGCGTCCGCAATATCCTTCCCATAAATGCGGTAGACAATCTCCCGCAGGTCGCCGCTGCCCGTCGTATAAAACCGGTTCTGCCCGTTCAGGAGGAACTTAAAGGAAACCCGCGGATTTGACATTGCCAGATGTTCCATCAGATCCGCCACATAGGAACCTTCCGTCCGGGGCTGCTTCAAAAACTTTTTGCGGGGCGGCGTATTGTAAAAAAGATTGCGTACAAGCAGCGTCGTACCGCCCGGGGCGCCGATCTCCTCGCGCTCTTTCTCCACACCGCCCTCAATCAGGTAGCGGATACCCGTCAGATCCTCCGGCGTCTTGGTGATCAGTTCCACCTGTGCCACCGCAGCAATACTGGCAAGTGCCTCACCCCGGAACCCAAGGCTGACCAGTTTGGTCAAATCATCGGCAGACGCTATTTTGCTGGTGGCATGGCGCAGAAAGGCGTTCTCCACCTGCGATTTCTCAATGCCGCCGCCGTTGTCCGTCACCCGGATCAGACTCGTGCCGCCGTCCTTGATCTCCACCGTAATGGCGTCCGCCCCGGCGTCGATGGCGTTCTCCACCAGCTCCTTCACCACGCTTGCCGGCCGCTCCACCACCTCTCCGGCGGCGATCTTGTCTATCGTCTGATTGTCAAGTATGTTTATCTTCGCCACTTTTCCTCCTAGTCCGCTCGGAGAATGCTGCTTTTTAAGCATTCTCTGACGTGAGATTTAGAACTTCTTCGGGAAACAGCCTATGCTGTGAGCGCTAGAAGTTCTTCTCACGTTCCCCACCGATTTTTCAATCGGTTTTGTAATCGGTACAATGTATTCAACGCATCCACCGGCGTCAGATTGCTCACGTCGATCTCTTTTAACTCCTGTATCACATCTTCGTCTGTCACGGTGTCAAACAGGGAAATCTGCTCCAGATCCACCTCGTCGTACTTGACGCTCTTTTTCTTCTCGCTCTTTCCCCTGTCGATCTCTATGTTCTGCACTTTCTCGGTGATATCGTTGTCGCTCAGCTGCTCCACAATCTCCTTCGCCCGGTCGATCACCATGTCGGGCACGCCAGCCAGCTTCGCCACCTGAATGCCATAACTCTTATCAGCGCCGCCTTTCACGATCTTTCGGAGGAATACGATGTCGTCCCCTTTCTCCTTGACCGCGATGCAGTAGTTGTTTACGTTGTCCATCTTGCCTTCCAGCTCGGTCAGCTCGTGGTAATGGGTGGCAAACAGCGTCTTCGCCCCGAGAATCCGCCTGTTGCTGATATGCTCGATCACCGCCCACGCGATGCTCAGACCGTCGAAGGTGGATGTTCCGCGCCCGATCTCGTCCAGCACCAGCAGGCTGTCAGGCGTGGCGTTTCGCAAAATGTTCGCCACCTCGTTCATCTCCACCATAAACGTGGACTGCCCGCTTGCCAGATCGTCGGATGCGCCCACCCTCGTAAAGATCCGGTCCACAATACCGATATCCGCCTTCTTCGCGGGCACAAAGGAACCGATCTGGGTCATCAGCACGATCAGAGCCACCTGCCGCATATAAGTGGACTTTCCCGCCATATTGGGTCCCGTGATAACCGCGATACAGTGCTTTTTGTCATCCAGATGGGTGTCGTTGGCGATAAACATGTCGTTCTGGATCATCTGCTCCACCACGGGATGCCGCCCCTCCTTGATGTCGATCACCCCTTTTTCATTGAGCGCAGGCCGCACATAGTGGTTCTGCTCCGCCACAAAGGCAAGGGAAGTAAACACATCCAGTTTCGCCACCGCCCGGGCGGTTTTCTGGATCCGCTCCACCTCCCCGGCAATCGCCTCCCGGATCTCACAAAACAGATCGTACTCCAGTGTAAAGAGCTTATCCTCCGCATTCAGAATGGAATCTTCCAACTCCTTTAAGCGGGGCGTGGTATACCGCTCCGCATTGGCCAGCGTCTGCTTTCGCACATAGTCCTCCGGCACCTGATCTCTGTAAGAGTTGGTCACCTCAAAATAAAAGCCGAAGACCTTATTGTATTTGATGCGCAGGTTTTTAATGCCCGTGCGTTCCCGGTCCTCCTCCTCCAGCTGCGCCAGCCATTTTTTTCCGTCTGTCTTTGCATTCTTCAGAGAATCTATCGTCTCGTTGAAGCCTTCCCTGATAATGCCGCCCTCCTTGACGGCGATGGACGGCTCCTCCATAATCGCATCGTCAATCAGCTTATGAATGTCCTGCAGCGGGTCCATATTTTCCCAGATTTCCCGAAGCAGCGGCGCGTCGAAATCGGCGAGCACCGTCCGCAGGGAAGGCAGCATCGCCAGTGAATTGCGAAGCGCGATCAGATCTCTCGGATTCGCGGTTTTATAGCTCACTTTACCAAGAAGCCGCTCCAGATCGTAGATGGCGTGCAGATATTCCCGCATTTCCTCCCTGTCCACGCTTCTTTTGCCAAGCGCCTCCACCGCGTCCAGTCGCTTTTCGATCCGCTCTTTGTCGATCAGCGGCTGTTCTATGTACTTGCGCAGAAGCCGTCCGCCAAGGGCCGTTTTCGTGCGGTCAAGCACGCCCAGAAGAGACCCTTTTTTCTGTTTCTCACGAAGCGTCTCTAACAGTTCCAGATTTCGTCTTGTAGAGCTGTCCAAAAGCATGTATTTGCTGCTCAGGTACGGATAAATATGGGTAAAATGGGAAAGAGACGTCTTCTGCGTCTCATAGAGGTATAAAAGCAGCGCCCCCGCCGCGGTGATTCCCACCGGAAAGTCCTCGATGCCGAGTCCTTTTAGCGTATTTACCCGGAAATGACGCATCAGCGTCTTTTTACAGCCTTCCTCGTCAAAATAGTGGGGAGACAGGGAATAGACAGACACGCCCAGCCTGTTTTTCATATCTTCAATGTCATACCCGCTGACAAAAAACTGCTCGTTGCAGATTACCTCCGAGGGCGCGTATTTGTTGATCTCGTCCTGTAACTTACGGATATCCTCCACTTCCGTCAGGTAGTAATCCCCGGTCGTCACATCCGCCACCGACAGCCCGATTTTTCCGGGAAAGTAGGTGACGCAGATCAGATAGTTGTTCTTACTGTCGTCCAGCGCCTGAATATTCAGGTTTGTGCCGGGCGTGACCACACGTATCACTTCCCGCCTGACGATGCCCTTTGCGCTTTTGGGGTCCTCCACCTGCTCGCAGATCGCCACCTTATACCCTTTGGAAACAAGTTTGTTCAGGTGGCTTTCCACCGCATGATAGGGAACGCCGCACATGGGGGCGCGCTCCTCCTGTCCGCAGCTTTTTCCCGTCAGTGTGATTTCCAGTTCTTTAGACGCCGTCAGCGCGTCCTCAAAGAACATCTCGTAAAAATCCCCTAGTCTGTAAAATAAGATGCAGTCCGAATACTCCTTCTTCGTATCGAGATACTGCCGCATCATAGGTGTCAATTCAGCCATTGGTTATCGACCATCTTTCCTAATCTCGTGTGCTTGGTTTGACCCAGCCAGTCAACCATGCGCCCCGTATAATAAAAGCCGTGACAGGTGTCCAGCACCACCATGACAAATTTGCCCACAAGACGCCTGTCCGCTTTAAAGTGCACCAGCATGTTATTGCCAAGCCGCCCCGTGACAAAGGCGGGATCCTGTTCGTTTACCTCTTCCACAAGGGCTTCCATCACCCTGCCCTGCAAAAGCGCGGCACGCGCTTTCGCCGTCTCCTGCACCACGGCAAGAAGCCTGTCAAAACCCTCGTGCAAGGCATCCTGCGGCACCTGATTTTCCATCGCCGCCGCAGGGGTGCCTGTCCGCGGGGAATAGATGAACGTGAAGGCGTTGTCAAACTGTACCTTCCTCACCACGTCGATGGTCTCTTCCACGTCCTCCGGCGTTTCCCCCGGAAACCCCACGATCAGGTCTGTGGTGATCGCAATGTCGGGAATCGCCGCTTTCAGCTTATCCACCAGCGCCAGATACTGCGCCTTCGTGTAGCGCCTGTTCATCGCCTCCAGAATGCGGTCGGAACCTGCCTGCAGCGGCAGATGCAGATGACGGCAGATCTTCGTAGAACGCCGCATGACCTCGATCAGCTCGTCCGACAAATCCTTCGGATGCGATGTCATAAAGCGGATGCGCCGCAGTCCCTCAATGTTCTCCACCTCTTGCAAAAGTTCCGCAAAGGACATGGGATTTTCCAGATTTTTTCCGTAGGAGTTGACGTTCTGCCCAAGCAGCATGACTTCCGACACGCCGTCCTCCACAAGCGCTTCGATCTCACGCAGGATATCCTTCGGCTCCCGGCTCCTCTCCCGCCCGCGCACATAGGGCACGATACAATAGCTGCAAAAATTATTGCAGCCAAACATAATGTTCACGCCGGACTTATAGCTGTACTTGCGTTTTACCGGCAGATTTTCCACGATTTTATCCGTCCCCTCCCAGATATCCACAACCATATCTTTGGACGCAAGAGTCCTTGCAAGAAGTTCGGCAAACTGAAAAATGTTGTGGGTTCCAAAGATCAGATCCACAAACCGATAACTTTTCCGTATCTTTTCAATCACGGACTGTTCCTGCATCATGCAGCCGCAGAGCGCGATTTTGAGATGCGGTTTCTTTTTTTTCAGACTGTTTAAATACCCCAGCCGCCCGTATACCCGCTGGTTGGCGTTATCCCGCACCGTACAGGTGTTGTAGAGGACAAAATCCGCCTCCTCCTCAGATTCCGTGAGCACATACCCCGCTTTTTCCAGAACACCGCACAATTTCTCGGAATCCCTCGCGTTCATCTGACAGCCGAACGTCACTACACATGCCTGTGGATCGCGTCCATGCGCCATCTGAAAAGACGACACATAGTCCCGGCATTTTTCGATATATGCTTCCTGCCGATCCAGTTCTATCTTATTTTCTTCCTTTGACAATTCCATTTCTCCGTTTCTTCCACAATGCGCAAAACCTATGACGCCCGCCTTTTCTGCGCGGCCATTGTCACATATCCTGCGGTCAGATTTTCTTGGAACATGCCAGCGCAAGCGACCCCGGTCCGATATGGCAGGCGATGCTTAAGGACAGCGGATCCATATGCACATCAAAGCCCGGAAACGCCTCAAGCACCTGCTCCTTAAACTGCTCCGCCGCCTCCCTGTCATAGGTGTAGGCGATCTGCAGCCAGATTTTGTCCGCCGACACGCCGCCGAAGCGTTTCTCCATATCCGCCTTGATCGCGTTTATCATAATCGTCTTTCCCTGTGAAACCGTTCTCGCCTTGGCAAAAGCATCCAGTTTATCCCCCTGAATCGTCAAGACGGGTTTCAAGCGCAGAATCGTTCCGAGAGCCGCCGCCGCGGGCGTGATCCTGCCGCCCTTTTTCAGATAATATAACGTGTCCAACATGATATAAATGCTGGAATTGAACTTATCCTCCTCCAAAAACTCCCGGACTGCCGCCGCGTCCATCCCCCGTTCGATCAGGACAAGGGCGTCGAGCGCCGACTGTCTCTGGGTCACGGAGATCCGCTGGTTGTTGACCACCTGCACCCTGCCGTCATAGTTTTCCGCCAGCATCCGCGCACTCTGACAGGAGCCGCTGAGACCGCTGGACATCGGGATATGCACGATCTCATCATAGGTCTCAAGCAGCTCGTCCCAGAGATTCATCACGGCTTCCGGGCTCGGCTGGCTCGTAATCACGTCCGCATTCTCGGCGAGCCGCTCGTAAAACTGCTCCTGCGTCAGCGTGATATCCTCAAAAAAAGCCTCCTCATTGATCATAAACGGCATAGGAATCACATAAAGCCCCATCTCCTTCGCCTGAGACTGCGTAATGCCGCTGTTACTGTCTGTCACTGCTGCAATTTTCTTACCCATAATCATCCTCTTTCCATTTCGGAGAATGCTGCTTTTTGCATTCTCTCAAGTAAGACATAGTACTTCTTGGCGAGGCAGTCTATACTGCCGAGTCTTAGATGTACTTCTTACTTTATTCTCCCTCAGTTTACCGTCAGATACTCCTAAAGTCAACCTCATTTGTCCCCTGCATAGTCAACGATCTCTTAAGCGCCGCATACTCCTCCCCGGCAAGCGGCGGATCCTCCGCAAGCACTTTGTCCGCCCACTCGCTTGCGCTCTGCAAAACCGCAGCGTCCCGGTAAATATCGCCCAGCGCAAACTGCAGGTCTCCGCTCTGTCTGATCCCGAACAGGTCTCCCGGCCCCCTGAGCGCCAGATCTTTGCCCGCGATATAGAAGCCGTCGTTGGATTCGTTCAGAATCTTTAACCGCTCCATGGTTTCCGGGCGCTCCGATTTGCTGATAAAGATGCAGTAGGACTGCTTGTCGCCACGCCCCACACGGCCTCTCAACTGGTGAAGCTGCGCCAGCCCGAAACGCTCCGCATTCTCCACAACCATCACCGTGGCGTTCGGCACGTTGATGCCAACCTCGATCACCGTGGTGGACACCAGCACATCGATATGATGCGCCTCAAACGCCTCCATAATCCGCGTTTTCTCCGCCGGGCGCATCCTGCCGTGAAGCGTTTCTACGCGGACAGACGCGGGGAGCGCACTCTTTAGCTTTTTCGCGTAGGACGCCACATCTTCCAGTTCCTGCTCTTCCCCCTCTTCCACCATGGGGCAGATCACATAGACCTGACTGCCCTGCGCCACTTCCTTCTCCATAAATTTATAAGCAGTATTCCGATATGAGGTGTTCACCACACAGTTTTTGATGGGCAGTCTTTCCGCCGGCAGCTCGTCCAGCACCGAAATATGCAGATCCCCGTACAGGATGATGGCGAGCGTCCGCGGAATGGGCGTGGCGCTCATCACAAGCACATGTACAGAACCACCTTTCTCCGCCAGCGTCTCCCGCTGTCTGACCCCGAAACGGTGCTGTTCATCGGTGATGACGAGGGAAAGAGCCTTGTAAGCCACCTTCTCCTGAATCAAGGCGTGGGTGCCGATCACGATATCCGCCTCCCCGCTCTCAATCTGCGCGTAGATTTCACGTCTGTCCCTGGCACCGACCGAACCGGTCAAAAGAACGGGATGCAGCCGCAGCCCATACTCTGTATTCATTTTCATCAGACTCTCATAGTGCTGCCTTGCCAGAACCTCCGTGGGCGCCATCATGGCGCCTTGAAAACCGTTCGCCGCGCACATGATGAGCGAAAGAAACGCTAAGATCGTCTTGCCGGAGCCCACATCTCCCTGCACCAGCCTGTTCATGGCATATTCGGAGGTTAAGTCCGCCCGGATCTCCGCCCACACCTTCTGCTGGGCTTTCGTCAGCCGGTAAGGAAGCGCCTCGACCAGCCGCTCCGTCTGCGCCACCTCAATCATGGGACGCACACACTTCATCCGCTGGTTAGACTCCCGCATCCCGCGAAGCACCAGTATAAAGCGGAAAAACTCGTCGAACACAAGCCGGTTTCTGGCAGCAAGCAGGGACTCCCGCCCTGTGGGGAAGTGCATCTGCTCCACCGCCTCCCGAAAGGACAGGAACCCTTCCGCCGCCCGGATTTTTTCGGGGAGCGGGTCATCCGATAGATCCACCAGACCGATGGCCTGCTTCACAGCCTTGGTGATGGCGTTGTTGGTCAGCCCCTTCGTGGTGGCATAGCGTGGCTGCATACAGTCCGTCAGTTTCCCGTATTCCTCCGGCTTGTAAATCCGCGCCTGCTCCATCACATACCGATCCTTCCTGCGGTGCAGGCATCCCCTGAAAATATAGGGCTGTCCGCGCTTCAGGCTGTTTTTCAGATAGGGCATGTTAAAATAGGTCATATGGAGGCTTCCACCCTCACAGGACACCTCAAAAGTGGTGATGGAAAGCCCGCGCACATGTCTCGTCGCCACATTGCCAGAAAGATACCCCTCCACAGCCACAATTTCCTCGACAGGCGCCCTGTCCAGCGGAACCGGGACGGAAAACTGCTCGTAATCCCTCGGATAGTACGCCACCAGTTCCTCCGCCGTATAAACATGCAATTTTTCAAAGAGGGCGGCGGTTTTCTCACCGACGCCCTTTAAAGTTCTGATATCCATAACGATCCGTTTATTCCGCCGAAATAATATAGTAGTAAATCGGCTGTCCGCCATATTGCAGTTCAATGTCACAGTCAGGGTATTCCTCCCCGATCTTTTCCCGCAGCTTTTCGGCATCCTCCTCCGCGATCTCCTCACCATAATAAATGCTGATCAGCTCCTTCTCCTCCGCCATCATGGCACCCACCATCTTGAGTGCCACCGAGGAAATCGACGTTCCCACAGCAAGGATACCGTGATCGCCAAGCCCCATGAAATCGCCCTGCCGGATTTCCTGCCCGTCAATGTTCGTGTCGCGCACCGCGTAAGTGACCTGCCCCGTGGCAACCGCCTTCATCTCCGAGACCATGGTCTCCTCATTTTCCTCCGCGGATAAGCCCGGCACGTAGTTGATGACTGCCGTTATGCCCTGCGGGACGGTCTTTGTGGGAATCACCACAATTTTCTTGTCCTTCACGAGAGACTGCGCCTGATTTGCCGCCAGAATGATATTTTTGTTGTTCGGCAGGATAAAGATCGTGTCCGCGTTCACCTTGTCAATCGCGTTTAACATATCCTCCGTGCTCGGATTCATGGTCTGTCCGCCCTCAATGATATAATCGACGCCCAGTCCCTTAAAGATTTCCGCAATACCGGCTCCTACGGAAACGGCGATAAAGCCGACCTCCTTCTTCGGTCCCGGCAGATCATCTTCCTCCACAGCAGGCTTTTCCTCCTGCTTGGACATGCGGAAGAGCTTTTCCTGATGTTCCAGCCGCATATTGTCTATTTTCATGTTGGAGAGTGCACCGTACTTTAATGCCTTCTGAATCGCCAGACCGGGATCGTTGGTATGTACGTGCACCTTTACCACGTCCTCGTCCGCAACTACTACGATGGAATCTCCGATGGACTCCAGATACGCCTTGAAATCCATCTCCGTCTTTATATTGAACACCCTGTTTAACATGATGATGAACTCGGTACAGTAGCCGAATCTGATATCCGCGTTCGCCTGCGCCTCGTAGCCTGCCGCACCCGCCGACCTGTCAACTGCTTTTGCAGCTTCCTTGTCCACCGTCAGATCGATCTCTTTTCCGAGATAGGCGTCATAAGCGCCCTTCAGCACCTGCATCAGTCCTTGACCACCCGAGTCAACAACGCCCGCCTGCTTTAATACCGGCAAAAGTTCCGGCGTCTGCAAAAGCACCTCGTCCGCATGGTCGATCACCTGTCTCAAAAATTCAGACAGATCCGTAACGCCCGCGTCCGCAAGTTCCCTCGCCTTCACCGCGCCGCCCTTTGCCACGGTGAGGATCGTGCCCTCCTTTGGCTTCATAACCGCCTTGTAAGCCGTCTCCACCGCCTTCTCAAAGGCTGTGGCGAGCACAGGGACCGTGATTTCCTGACATTCCTTCACACCCTTCGTAAAACCTCTGAAAAGCTGGGATAAGATGACGCCCGAATTTCCCCTCGCCCCCCGGAGGGACCCGGAAGAAATCGCCTTACACAGGGAAACCATGTCGATATCTCCCATATCGTAAAGGGCGGACACCTCTCTTGCCGCCGCCATAATCGTCATTGTCATGTTCGTGCCCGTATCGCCGTCCGGCACGGGGAACACGTTCAGCTCATTGATCCATTCTTTTTTGCTCTCAAGATTTTTCGCTCCGGCAAGGAACATTCTCGCCATCAAGCCGGCATCTATCGTATTTGAATCCACTTATTTGATCCTCCCTCTAATCGATTACTTTCACGCCTTCTACAAAAATATTGATCTTTTCCACTTCTATCCCGGCAAACTCCTCAACCTTATACTTTACACTATCGATCAGATTATCCGCCACCGCCAGAATACTTACACCGTAGGACACAATAATATGGAAATTGATGGTGAGCTTATTGTTGTTCAGAAGAACCTGTATGCCGCGCGTCATGCTGTCTTTTTTCAAAAGCTTTACCAGTCCGTCCCTGACGCTCATGCTAGCCATACCGACCACACCGAAACACTCCATCGCCGCGTTTCCCGCAAACTGCGCGATCACTTCCTGATCGATCGAGATATTTCCCATATGGGTATCCATTGAAGAGACTTTCATAGACTACCTCCTAATCCATAATTTATAACTACTCACGAACCCAATAATAACATTATACCCCGATCTCCACAAAAAAGAAACTGAAAAAAAATCTGCAAATTATGCTTGCATTCTCTTCCACTTTCTGCTATTATACAAATGTTGCAAAAATCGAACACGTTCGATTACGGGGATCGCTTCGCGACCTCGGTACGATATTAAAAAATAATTCTCAATTCGTTAGGAGGTGCGAAAATGGCTAAATGTGATATTTGTGGTAAGGGCGCTCACTTCGGTAACAACGTCAGCCATTCTCATAGAAGATCAAACAGAATCTGGAAATCCAACATTCAGAACGTAAAATGCAAGGTGAATGGCGCTAGCAAGAAGCTGCATGTCTGCACACGCTGCTTGAGATCCGGCGCTGTGGAGCGCGCATAATTTTATTTTCGGAAACATAAGTTGTTAGGGAAAGAGCTGGTCTGTTCCGGCTCTTTTTTTGTTTCACAAAGTCAGGGGTGTCAAAAGACGCTTCGGCAACGAAGGAAAAGGCAGGCGCCACTCTACGCCTGCCTGCATTTCTCATATTCGCGTTTCAGTCTCTCGTACTCCCTGTTGATCCGCTGAATGACCTCCGTATCCCCCGCCACATTATCCGGGTGGAAAATCTTCGTCAGATCCTTATACCGCTTCTTGAGCGTCAGCACATTTTTCACACCGTGGAAAAAGACGCTGGTCTCTGGATAGCAGTCATAAAGCCCGCGATCCTCCAGAAACTCCTTCTCCGCCGCAAGCCTTGCCCACTCCTTGTCAAGTCTCCTGCGGTCCATGTCCAGTTTCTGAAACCCGTCCTTGATGATTTCCAGCCGCTCGTCCACAAGCTGGCTGTCTTTCCTGATCCGGCTCTGCTCCGCAGACATCTTCCGGTTCAGATTCTTCATTTCCTCTTTAAACTGGCTCTTTTCCTGTTCAAACTTCTCCCGCTGCTCCTCAAGCTCCGCGGAAGCAGTCATAATTCTGATATTCTCCTTAAAAAGCCAGGACTTTAATTCCTGCAGGCCGTCCTCAGCCAATCCCTCTTCCAGAAGTATTTCTTCGATATTCTCCATCGTAATCCTCATCCATTCCCCGCCCGGTGTACCATTACCAGCTGCATACATTTTTGTGAAATCCATCTAATTGGTAAAAGGATACATCAGCAGCAGAAAAAGCTGTACCCGATCAGCAAAAGCAATATAATCAACAGAAGCCCCAGAAAACGGTTCATCAGAAAAAGCATGATAATCATGCCTGCTGCGACACAAAACGCCACAAATCCGATCATTTTTTTCATGGGCTACCCCTGTCTATGCTCTTATGATACTATATGCATCTGCTCCCGAAATGTGCTATTTGTTTTCCTCCGGGAAGGCAATGTCGACAGCCGTGTCATCGGCCAGCATCTCTTCCTTGGGAGATGTAAATTTCTCCACGATATCGGGAATCATGTCGAGCACCTTGGTGACCGTATCCTGATTCTTGATATTGACAAGCTTGGTGGTACCGTTCTTAATCACAAGCACTGCGCTGGGCGTCATCTTTGCCGAAAAGCCGCCGGCCCCGCTGCTCTTCTTACCGTCGGTGCCAGTGCCGGCGCCCGCGCCCACGCCGAAGCTCACATCCACCAAAGGCAGGATGATGGTATCTCCGACCTGTGTGGCATCGCCCACCACCGTCTTCGTTCCGATCACGGCATTCATGCCCTTCATCAGAGACTCGATCACACCGCTAAAATTATTCTCAGCCATTTATACTGCCTCCTTTTTCAACAAACCGTACAGTTTCCTGATATCCTTATTAAAGTAAACACGCACCGCTACCCGGACAAATGTGAAAAACCGAAGTTTCCCTCTGATAAACACACGTCCCTCCAGACGTTTTTTCTCAAAATCCCCGACCACATTCACCTGTGGACCGAGAAGCGGATACAACATACCGCAGACGGCGAGAATCTCCCCGGTCGTCGCGGGATCGTCCATGCCGACAATCAGCGCTGCCTCGAACCTGTCCGGCTTCAGCCGCTTAAAAATCGTCAGAAGTTCCTTTTTACAGAGGGCAAAGGAACGCCTGAACGGCTCGCCCTCTATCACGCCCTTGTAATACCCTATAGTATTTGATACAGACCTTATTTTATCACAGATATTTTCGATTGTGTACTGTATATTTTCAAAGATACTCTTAATTTTTACGAAAATGTTACGAAGAATCTCCGGAATCACACGCAGCTTGTCCCATAATGTGGGCTTTTTGCCGGGTTCCTCCGCGGGTTCCTCCGCGGTTTCCTCATCCGTCTCCCCGTTTTGATCTTCGCGTTTATTCGTCGCGCCGGGGACATCCGTTTCCTCCTGCGCCGCCAGACTTTCGTAATTCAGCTTCTTTTCTGTCGCTTTTTCGCCTTCTCTGCCTTGTGTCACCGTCTCTGCGGAAGATTTTGATTCCGACACCGTTGTCACATTTTCTCCGTCCGGCGGCTCCGCCCCCTTTTCCTGTGACACCGGCTCCTTTCCTTTCTCCGGCTTCTTCCTGCCTTTACGTCTTTCCGCCTCCGCCTTCCCGCTGCGCTTCTCTCTCTTCGGCAGCCTGAAAACGGGAAACACCGTAAGGCGCGCCCGCACAGACAGGCCTCCGGCAAAACGTATCAGCACGTTCACAAAATGCAAAAGCCATGTGACCTTCACCGTGACAACAACGGGCGGCTCCCCCTCGCCCTCCTTCCTCACCGCCTCGATCCGATAGCGGACCGGCACAAAGAGAGCGCAGCCAACGCACAAAAGCAACACGCCCAGTATACACAGGAGCACAATCCCTATAATCTTTAAAATCAGCAGCAGTATATGTAACATTTCGTCTCCAAGTATCCTGTTTCAGAACCTATTTGTGAAAGTTCTCCGGGTCAATCCCGGAAAGATACGTCACAAGCTGCGCCTGCCCGGTCGCGGCAAGCGACTCCTGCGCGATCTGTTCGATCACATCAAAAGCTTCCTCCCTGCCGTTTGCCAGTCCGACAATACATCCGGGCGGATTTTCTTTATAGTACCACTGGGAAAGCATCAGACTGTGATACACCGAAAGCCGTTCCGTCTCGCTCTCGTAGGCGATCACATAAAGCCATGGCTGCTTTTTGTGGCGTTTCAGCTTCTTTATAGCCTTCTCTGGCTTTTTTACAGTATCCCCAATATAGAGGTTTTTATAAAAGTTCATCGCAAAATCCCTTTAAGTCCAAGCTTGCGTTTAGTATATCACATCCAGATATAATAAGACAGGAAAATTTCCCGCGCCAGATCACATCTGCTTTCTCACCACCGCATACTCGTCGTCGCGCTGGTAAAAGGTACATGCAAAACTGCCGCCGCGCAGAAACCGGCTCATATCGTCCTCGTCCAGATCCACCATGCACACATAACACTCATAATCCTCGTCGTACTGATAATTGCTGCAAGTATCGCAAATACTCATGTTTTCCGCCTTTCCCGGATGTATTCTGTCCGTGCTCTCACATTGTAAAGCGAGCTTCCCGCTGTCCGTGATTTTTCCCTGTTTTCGCAATCCATACCGTTTTTTGTACAATCTGTACCGTTTTACCCATAATGCGGCAGGAAACGATTGACTTCTCATGCAGAAGTTTTATACTAAATATATACGTTATACGAAAATATAAATTATTTTACCACTACATATAGGGGCATGTCCCGTTCTATATACAGCCCCGCAGAAACGGAGGTTTCCTATGAAAGATGTAGCACGCATGGCACTGGAAAACGGCATGATCATCGGTGAAGACATCTACAATTACCAGAGCGAACTGGTCATCCCGAGAGACACCAAGGTGGACGCCAAGGTCATCAAAAAACTGGAGCGCCACTCCATTATCTGCGTTCCCGTCAAGGAAGAGATCGACTTCGCCACCACCCACTTTGAAAAAGTGCGTCTGAGCCGGGAATTTCAGACTTTCCAGCTCACCTACAACAACTGTATGCCGATCTACTCCAAGCTGATGAACCACTTCGTCGAAACAGGCGTCTGGAAAAGCACGAGCCAGCTGAAAGATATCTATCTGAAAATCGCGGCATGTGCGAAAACCGGGGAGGCGCTTCTCGACTTCCTGTACAACATGCTCCCCCGGGAGGACACCATGACCCATGCCCACTGTCTCAATTCCGCCCTGCTCGCCGGCGTTTTCGGCACTTGGTGGGAATTGCCGCAAGACGATGTGATGCTCTTAATCCAGTGCGGTTTCTTCTACGATATCGGAAAGTTAAAACTCCCGCAGGATCTTCTCTGGAAATCCGAGAAACTGACCGATCTGGAATACACAAAGCTGAAAACCCACACCATGCTCGGGTTTGAACTGCTAAAAGACCAGCCCGAAATTGGCGAACCTGTCATCAAAGCTACGCTACAGCACCATGAGCGCTGCGATGGCTCCGGCTACCCCTCCAAGCTGAAAGGCGATAAGATCAACATCTTTGCCAAATATATCGCCGTCATAGATGCCTACGAGGCCATGACATCCGCCCGCACCTACAGACAGCCGCTCAATCCTTTTCAAGTCATCGAAAACTTTGAGCGGGAAGGCTATGAAAAATATGAAAAAGCCATCCTGCAGCCCATCCTCTACCACATCGCCGCCACCCAGCTCGGCTTTATGGTGCGCTTAAGCAACGATGAGGAGGCGTCGGTTTATACGATCAATAAGGACAATCTGGCAAGGCCGCTCTTAAAACGGAAAGACGGAAAGTTCATCGACCTTTCCTCAAAGCCGGAACTTACAATAACAGCTATCTTCTAAAAGCTGCCCTTTTCACTCCTCAAAACAGGCATCCAGAATCCGCTTCGCAATGGGCACGGCGTAGTCTCCGCCGCTGCCCGCCCCTTCTATGATGATTGTCACGCACACCTGCGGGTCCTCCACCGGGGCGAACCCCGTAAACCATGCGTGGGAGTCCGTCTTGACTTTATTGTACTCCGCTGAGCCGGTCTTTCCTGCCGCCGTGTAGGAGAGCCCGGAAAGCTTGGTGCCCGTGCCGCTCTTTACCACTTCCTCCATCAGTTCTGTCATAGTCCGCGCCTCCTCCTCGCTCATCAGCCGCTTGTAGGAGCCCGGGGTAAACTGTTTGACCACCGTCTTTTCGCTTGTTTCCACCCGCTCTAAAAGATAGGGCTTCATCAGCGTGCCGCCGTTTGCGATGGCGCAGGTAATCATATTAAGCTGCAGGGGCGTCATCTGCGTGGTTCCCTGTCCGATCGCCGCCTGCATCACATCCGCGTCGGTTGTATCCGCATCTATGACAAGTTTACTCTGGTTGTAAGCGAAATCCACCTTCAGTTCCCGGTTAAACAAAAGCTCGTCCAGCGTATCGCCGAATTTCTCCCGGTCAAGGGAAAGCCCTATGCTGGCAAAGGCGGAATTGCAGGATTTCGCAAAGGCTTTGGAGAAGTCCTCGCTTCCGTGCGCCGTGCCGTGATAACAGTTGATCTTCTCCTCCCCGTGGGAGAAGCTGCCGCCGCACTGGAATCTGAACTGACCAATCGAGTCAACATTTTCCCTGATATATTCCAGCGCCGTCACGATCTTAAAGGTAGAGCCGGGCGGGTACAGCCCCTGCGTTACCCGGTTTAACAGGACGCTGCTCTCCTTGTCGGCGATCAGCCCGTCCCAGATCTCATCAATCTCATTCGGATCGAAGTCCGGCTTTGACACCATGGCAAGGATCCGCCCCGTGGATGGCTCTGACACGATCACAGCCCCGCTGTAAATGCCGAGGGAATCATAGGCGATCTGCTGTAAATCCACGTCCAGTGTAGTGATCACACTGTCTCCCGGATACTTTTCGCCCGCCACGTCGCTTGCCACTTTCTCGGAAAGTCTGGTGTTGGAGTTGATCAGGTAATAATTCGCCTGCGCCTCTATGCCATACCTGCCGTTGGAGGCATAGCCCACCGCGTGGGAAAACATATTGGCGTAAGGGTACACCCGGACTTCCTCCCCCTCTGCATCCGTCGCCGTCTCCGCCAGAATCTGCCCGCCTGCCGCGTAAATCGTGCCCCGGCTGTTTTGTGCCACGAGAATTTCCTGCCTCGTGTTGTAGCTGTTATTCATCAGCGTCTGCCTGTGGGTGACCGCATAGTGGCACGTATAGCCCATCATCACGAAAAACAGTCCCACAAAGAACCATGTGACCGTCATAATCTGCCGGTTACGCTTCTTCCTCGTCTTCCCAGTCCTGCGGTTCGTCTCCCGCTCTTCGCGCTCTCTTCTTTCTGTTCTTTCGTTTTCTGTTCTTGGCACGTCTGTCTCCTTCGTCCCGTCTGATAATATAAAGCCCTTCTATAATAAAGAACATGACCAATGTAGTCAATACCGAACTGCCCCCGTAACTGATAAAGGGCAGTGTCACACCCGTCATGGGAATAAACTTGGTTCCCCCGCCAATGGTCAGGAACACCTGAAAAATATAGGTGACGCCCAGCCCGAAGGCGATCAGTCTGTAAAACCTGTCCTGAAGCTTCAAGGCAATGTTCATGCACATGATAAAACTGCTGATGCAGATCAGTATCAGACACATGGAAAAGAGAATGCCCAGCTCTTCCGCCACCGCCGAGAATACAAAGTCCGCCTCCACCAGCGGAATCGACGTGGGATTTCCCCGAAACAGCCCCAGACCGAACCACCCGCCGCTGCTGATGCCAAACAGGGACTGGGTAATCTGGAACCCCGCGTCGTCGATGCAGCTGAACGGATCCCGCCACGCTTGTACGCGCACCTGCACATGGGAGAACATCTGAAAGGCGACAACCGCCGCCCCCGCGCCGCCTGCCACCCCCAGAAACAGGTAAACCCATCTGCCTGTGGCGATAAACACCATAAGTACATACACCACAAAGAAGATCAGCGCGCTCCCCAGATCCTTAGACGCCACCAGTATCAGCACATGGGCGCCCGCCAGCACCGCCGTCACCGCGACCCGCAGGAAATCCCACGTCTCGCCAAACGCGCTGGCAACGAAAAAGACGAATACAATCTTCACAAACTCCGAGGGCTGGAAGGTCACTCCCGCCACCGAGTAGGATATCTTCGACCCGTAAGTGACTGACCCGAGAATCAGCACTACCCCCAGAGCCGCAATGCCGATTCCCGCGTACACCCACGTCAGGCTCTTTAGAAATTTCAGATTCCGTATAAAGAAGGGAACCGCCATACCGATGATGATGGACGCCGTCACAATAAAAAACTGCTTGATCGCCCGCTCATAGGACAGCCTTGTGAGAATCACGAAACCGATACTGAGGAGCATACACATATTATTGATAATCAGAAGATTTCCCTTCGGATAGATCATACGGAACAGCATGACCGTGGAAAAAAGCAAGATCTGCTGCAGCACATAAAAGAGCAGATACTCAATCTTTCCCGTCTCAAAGCAGATCACGAGAAAGCACGAAAAATGCACCAGAAACATCCAGATGTTCTGGCGGAAATACCCGGCTTTACGCCGCTCCTCCTCCTGAAACCGAAACACCAGAAAGCACTCCAGCGTATAGCAGGCGATAAACAGCGTAATAAAATATTTAGAAAGCTCTGTGATATACAACTCCATAATTATTGAATGCCTCTTTTACAATGTCCTGTGGTATAGTCTTTCCAAGGAAATTCCCCCGTCAAAACTTTCGTGCACTGTGCCCCATCCTCCGTCGTAAAATCGTAGCGCAGCGCGTCCGCAGAGACTCTCTCCCGCTCCTTCTTTGCGCTGTGCAGGGAGTAAGGGACGCAGTTATATATGACATTATAACAGTGTTCGCAGTTTATCTCCACAGGAAATGTATTGCCCCGACGGTCTTTCAGCGCAGACTGCCGTTTTTTCCCCTCTTCCGCGCCGCAAATCCCCGCCGTCTTATGCAGACAGTTTGCCGTGATCATCATGGGAATGCGGCTGTAGACAGGCAGCGTGGCACACATGCCCCGCTCCTTTGCCGCCCGGACAAGATGCCCTGCCTCCCCCGCGTTCAGCTCATAGGGGAGCGTGATCTGTGTCGTAAAATCCCGGAAAAACCGCAGCGCATCCGCATTGAAGCAGTAAAGCCCCGCGTCCGGCACGATTTCATAAACCGCGCCGCCGCGATTTTTCTTTCGGAACGCCTCCCGCTCCCGGCAGATTCTCTGCGCCCACGCAAGCCCTTCCAGACTGCGGACAAGAAAGCCGCACACAAAATCCCCTGTCTGTTCTGACAGCTCTGCCAACCGCCGCAGATAAGCCGCGTCCCGCTCCCGCAGAATATAGGGAAGCGCCAGATAAAAGGCAGGCGTTGCCCCGGCAGTCTGCGCCCTTACCGCCCCTGCCATCTCCATGATTTTCGCATGGGACTCCAAAAAAAGATCGCTGTCTATATAAATCCGCCTGCAGCCGCCCCACGAAAGCACCGCCTGCAGCTGTCCGAGGGTGCATACCGTCGTATCGACCGCCGGTTTTCCCCTCATGTGCTTTTCCACCGCGGGATTTGTTTGTCCGAAACCTTCTGCAACATTCGCCATGGCGGATTTTTCCACGGCAGATTTTTCGTATGCGGCATTTATACTTGACTGACTTGGTCGGTCTAATTCTCTCCTGATATCATACGCATTCTTAGGGAGCGAAACTGCCCACTGCCGCCCGGATCGCCCCCGGCTTTCAGCCACCGCCGCCTCAAACTTCTCCACCGCCGCCCGCCGCAGTTCCTTCAGGGCACGAACGGGTACAAAACACGCGCCCTCCATGGAAACTTCGCAGGCTGTCACCGTCAGAAGGCTGTCCCCGGTCTGGCAGAGCCGGTTTTTCACCTCCTCCTCAGACAAAGGCGCATTTTTTGCGGTCTGGACCACGTCACCCACAACCGCAGCCGTAAGACGTGCCGAGCCCGTTCTCTCTTCTTCCGCCGCATCATGCCCGCTCTTTCCCGCCATCAGCCCCGCATCCGCAATGCACATCTGCAGAGGTTCCCCAACCTTCACCACCGCCTGCAGCCGCACCGGCATTTTCTCCGGCTCCCCGATATACTGCTCCCGCAGTCGCGCAACCAGCGTTTCATCACACTTCTCGTAGCCGGGCTTTTCCAGTGTAATCATCTCTCGCCCGTTGTGACGCTCGTAGTAGCCCGTCTGTATCTCGCTGCGGATGTAGAGTCTGCGGAGCCTGTCCATGTCCTCCGGCTCCACCCGGTAACCGTCCGCCCCTTCCCGGTAATAGAGATCGATATACTTGCGGTACACCGCCGTGACGCCCGCCGCGTACTCCGGGCGCTTCATCCGCCCCTCAATCTTAAACGAGTCGATTCCCGCCCCCAGAAGCGATGGCAGATATTCCAGTGTGCACATATCTTTCAGGCTCAGCGGATAACCGCTCCCCGAAAGCCGCTTATTTCCACTGTAAATCTCATAGGGCAGTCTGCACGGCTGGGCGCACCGCCCCCGGTTTCCACTCCTGCCGCCCAGAATACTGCTGAACAGGCACTGGCCCGAATAACAGTAGCACATGGCGCCGTGGATGAAACACTCCACCTCCACGCCCGCCTCCTGCCGAATTTTTTTCACTTCCTCTAACGAAAGCTCTCTCGCCGGCACGATGCGGACCGCTCCCTGCTCTTTTAAAAGCGACGCCCCGCGCACCCCTGTCACCGTCATCTGGGTGCTCACATGCAGGGGCAGACCCGGAAACTGCTCCCTGATATAACAGAAAACACCGAAGTCCTGCACGATCACGCCGTCAAGTCCCGCCTCGTAAAAGGGCGCCAGATACTCGTATAGAGACGCCAGCTCCCGCTCCTTTAAGAGCGTATTTACCGTCAGATAAATCTTTTTTCCATAAAAATGGGCAGACCGAAGCGCGCGGATCATCTCCTCTGTCGTGAAATTATCCGCGTATGCGCGGGCGCCAAACTGCTGTCCGCCCAGATATACCGCATCCGCCCCGGCGTTTACCGCCCCCAGAAAGGCTTCATAGCTCCCTGCAGGAGCAAGCAGCTCCACACGTTCTCCCATATCCCGACTCCATTTCTTATAAAAAGAGCAGACCCGGGGATCTGCTCCATACTTTTCCTGTTCTGTTATTTCCCTTTGCGCTCCTTCAGTTCCGTCTCCATGCGCACGATCTGCTTCGCATTTTCGTTCGCTTCCTGCTGGAGAGTCTTAACGTTTTTCTCGGTACTTTCCAACTTCATCTGCGCTGCGATCAGATCATGCTTCAACGCGTACACTTCGTCGTTCTTGCTCTTTAAATCCTCTTCCAAAATACTGATCTGCTTCTTTGCCTTAAAATAGTCGTCCGCGATATTGAGCTGCAAAAGCACGTTCTGCGTATCCATCGGCTGCCGTCTGAAACTGTCAATCTTATTGTACTCGGCTATTTTATTATTTATGTAGGACGCCACCTTCTGCAGGTACTCCTCACTCTCATCACCGCTCAGCGTAAAAACCTTGCCGGCGATAATTACTTCTGTATCTGTTTTTATTGACATAGGAGCGCCCCTCCATCGCTGAACCTACACTATCATTCCCATTATAGCTGTCTTAATGCGGAATTTCAAGTCCCACTTTCACAGATATGTAATATTTCCGTAACATTTATACCATATGTCACACAAAGGGAAGGTTACTGTGCTCCCGTGAACAGCATATAAGGGCTGCACGCTGCGTCCCTGTCATAGGCAAGCGCAAGGGCAAACGGATTGTGAAGCTGAGGAAATTCCCAGTTTTCCCTGCCGTAAAAAGTTTCCGGGTCATACTGCGCCTCCTCAATTTTCGCATTCGTGTCCGCGACCGCCGCCAGATAAGGTACCCGGTTCATCACCTCACGATTGCTCAAATCATCCACCGAACTGCCAGCATATACACGCAGAGGTTCCACGCCGATAAATTCTACCAGCATATTGTCACAGAGCCGGTAAGCCACGGAGCACAACAGCCTCTCCCTCTGCTTATAAAGCAAAAAGGAATAACAGTAAAGGTTCTCCCCGTTATCCATATCATAACGTTTAAACGCAAAGCAATGTGCGGCTTCTCCACAGTAAAGTGCCGCGCTTTTTTCGATGCTAGCCCTTGCCTCCTCCCATTTACCGTCAAAAAAGTCTCCCTCCGGGTTGGCATCCACACGGCAAAAGACGTGAATCTTGTCCGCCTGAAAGGCAAACTGTCCCAAATCTTTATGGGTTTTTGGCCACATCACGTCTAACCCGGCACAGGCGTCAAACTGCATACTGCCGTAATACCAGTCGATGGGCTTGGCGGTCACAAACCGGGTGGGACATGGTTCCCCGGAAGGCAGCCTGCAATAGGAAAGCCCAAATCCCTCCTCATCCCGGCGGCGGTAAACGCTATAGTCCTTATGGGGAATGATAATTTCTTCTCCCGGCAGCAGCACGTTTTCCTGTAGTTTGGGATTTCCCTCTATCAGATGAGAGTAGCGACCGCCGTCCCCGTAAAATTTTTTCGCGATGCGCCAGAGACTGTCTCCCGGTTCCACGACGTAGGTCACGTCCTCCTTCGGACCAAATCCAAGATGGATCACATCGTCCGTCTCCTCCTCTATGTAGGCTTGCGCAAAACAGACGCCATCCCTGTCCTCCCTCTTCTTCTGACCGGAAAGGTACGACGGAAACTCTGCCGCATCCTTGATGGAAAGTTTATTCACACCGCTCTGTCTGTAGTCCTGAGACACGTTTTCTTTCACATAATAGCTGTTTTCAATCGTACCTTTTCCCGGATTTACGGTATTGCAGGCAACGCCGTAAACAGGCGCACAAAAGGACAGATATTTCTGATTGACGGTAACGCTCCCGGTATTGATACATGTGTCCACCTTTCCGCCATTGGAGGCGCAGACGCCCGCACTGACCAGCGTTTCCGCATAATCCCGTTCTGCCTGTTCTATGTGAACCGTTCCGTTGTTCTGGCATTGGTAAATCCTGCCCTGACTTGCCCCCGCGATGCCGCCCGCAAGCTGGGCGCCGGTCACAGCTCCCCTGTTTTCGCATCCTTCTATGCTTCCGCCCTCCGCGTTCTGCCCGGAAATGCCTCCCACGGCAAAATCATGCACATAAAAGGAATCGGAGATGACGCCAAGTGACACCGCGCCCTCGTTGACGCAGTTCTGGACGCGCCCCTGATTGGAACGACAGATGCCGCCCGCAAACATAGAGTGCTTTGTATAGGTATATTCGGGCGGCTCCGTGCTCTGGTCTGTTCCCGCCTCCACGGTTCCCGTAAATCTGCAGTCAGTCATCTGCCCGTAGTTGATTCCGACGATACCGCCCGCGTCCCACGCGCCGATTACTTTTGCCTGTACCTCGCAGTTCTCAATCTCGCCGCAGTTGGCAAAACAGAGCGCGGATGAGGTGACCACATCCGTATGACCGTCTTCATTCTCGTATGCGCAGTCCTCATAGGTGGTGAGAAACAGGCTGTTGCGGATGGTGAGATCCGTAACTTTTGCGCCCTCCTCCAATGTCATAAAGACAGCGCTCCGCCAGTTTCCATACGCCATATAATACCCTACCAGCGCATAGCCGTTCCCGTCAAAATGCCCGTAATAACTCGGAATAGACCCGTACACATTTTCGGGCGGCGTATCCGCCCAGTTTTCCCATCCCTCCGTATCGTTTAAAATCAGATCGTTCACAAGGCGGACATTGGTATGCGGATCCCTGTCTCTGGATATAAACCACATGAAATGCTCTTTCGTGGACAGCAGATAATATCCGTCGGCATCCTGCGGCGGCGTATGCCCTATCTTCTTTTTCACACCCACGGTATCGGAGGAAACCCCTGCCGTCTCCCGCATCGCCGCCGGCGAATGGTCACGCTGCATCCGATATCCGTATCCGGCAAACAGCAGAACACAGAGACACCCCAGAACAACAGCCGTCTGCGCCAGCCGTTTCCACAGGAATTTCTTTTTCATGTCGGAATCTCCAGTCCAAAATGCCGATATGCCAGATCCGTGACCATCCTTCCCCGCGGCGTGCGGTTCAGGAACCCGTTCTGGATCAGATAAGGCTCGTACACATCCTCTATCGTCCCGGCGTCCTCGCCGATCGCCGCCGCCAGCGTATCAAGCCCCACGGGACCCCCTTTAAATTTCTCCATCATGGTGATCAGAATATTCCTGTCCACATGATCCAGTCCCATCTTATCCACATCCATCAGGTCGAGCGCCACCTTCGCCACTTCCTCCGTGATGGCGCCGTCATACTTTACCTGCGCGAAATCCCGCACCCGTTTCAGAATGCGGTTTGCCAGACGCGGCGTCCCCCGGCTCCTTCTGGCTAACTCCACAGCGCCCTTCTCGTCGATCTCCACGCCAAGCTTCTTCGCCGACTGTCTGATGATAACCGTAAGCTCCTTCACCGTGTAAAACTCCAGCCTGTGAATCATGCCGAAACGGTCTCTGAGCGGCGCGGTCAGAAGCCCCGCTCTGGTCGTCGCCCCCACCAGCGTAAAATGGGGCAGATCCAGACGAATGGAACGCGCCGTGGGACCTTTGCCGATCATAATGTCAATGGCGTAATCCTCCATGGCGGGATACAAAACCTCCTCCACCTGCCGGTTCAGTCTGTGGATCTCGTCCACAAAGAGCAGATCGCCCTCCTGCAGATTGTTGAGGATCGCCGCCATCTCACCCGGTTTCTCAATCGCCGGACCGCTGGTGACTTTCATATGTACGCCCATCTCGTTGGCGATAATGCCCGCGAGTGTCGTCTTGCCCAGTCCGGGCGGCCCGTAAAACAGCACATGATCCAGCGCGTCCCCCCTCTGCTTCGCCGCCTCAATGTAAACTTTGAGATTGTTTTTCACCTTTTCTTGACCAATATAGTCAACAAGATTCTGCGGACGCAGGGATCCCTCTATTTTGATATCTTCCTCTATCAGATTTGTCTCTATCATTCTTCCCGGCATAGTTTCCTCCGTATAACCATACAAATATGGACTGTTTTTCCGCCTTTTATCCGATTCTCCCTGTCCCCAATCATAGCATTTTCCCAGCAGCTTCGCAAGCCGCATGTCCGTCGCATCCATCCTCCTTTTCGTATCTGTCTGCTATTTTTATGACAGTTCACACACACGTCGGATTTCGCGTTCCTTTTTGGTTATTTCATGTGATTTGCGGCAACATTTCTTCTTGCCAAGCATTTCCATTCATTATAAGATAGTGATGTGGGCGGACCATTTTACCAGACCGCCCGCCAATTTAAAAAATATTTAAATGAGGTGACGTTTTGCGGGCAAAAACAATTTTACGCGGAAAACTCATAGAAAAACTGCGCGAGGCGTTGGTGGCTGTGCTTCCAATCATTGTCATCGTGCTCTTTTTGTGCTTTTCCGTGGCTCCGATCTCTCCCAGCATTCTTCTCTGCTTTCTGATCGGCGCCGTTCTTCTGATTCTGGGCATGATGTTTTTCACGCTGGGCGCGGAACTCGCCATGTCTCCCATGGGGGAAAAGGTCGGCACCTGCATGACAAAAAGTAAAAAACTCAGCGTTATCGTCTCCCTTTCTTTCCTTCTGGGCTTTATCATCACCGTGTCCGAGCCGGATCTGCAGGTGCTTGCCGGACAGGTGCCCTCCATCCCGAACGGTATCCTGATCGGCGCGGTGGCGGGCGGCGTGGCTCTCTTTCTCGTGATCGCCCTGCTTCGTATGCTGTTTCGCATCCCCCTGCCGCCCCTGCTTATCTTCTTTTATATACTGGTCTTTGTTCTGGCTCTTTTCGTGCCGGATGATTTTTTAAGCGTTGCTTTCGATTCCGGCGGTGTGACCACCGGTCCCATGACGGTACCCTTCATTATGGCGCTCGGCGTGGGCGTCGCTGCCATCCGTAACGACCGCCACGCCGCGGACGACAGTTTCGGTCTGGTGGCGCTCTGTTCCATCGGTCCCATCGTGTCCGTCCTGATCCTCGGCATGATCTATCACCCCGGCGAGAGCAGCTATGTGCCGCCGGTCATTCCCTCCGTAGAGACTTCCGTGGAGCTGTGGTCGCTGTTCCATCAGGGATTTCCTACCTACATAGCGGAGATTGCTGTCTCCCTCTTTCCTATCGTACTCTTTTTCGGACTGTTCCAGCTTGCCGTGCTGAGGCTTTCCAGACGTACCCTGTCAAAAATGCTGATCGGTCTCGCCTACACATACATTGGACTCGTTCTGTTTATGACAGGTGTAAATGTCGGCTTTATGCCCGCCGGAAACTATCTGGGGCAGATACTCGGCTCTTCTTCCAACCCGTGGTTTTTGATCCCGATCGCCATGGTGATGGGCTTCTTTATCGTAAAGGCAGAGCCTGCCGTCTACGTGCTGAACAAACAGGTGGAAGAAATCACCGACGGCGCCATCTCCTCAGCTTCCATGGGAACCTGTCTCTCCGTGGGCGTCGCCATTTCCCTTGGGATCGCCATGCTGCGCGTGCTGACCGGCATCTCCGTCATGTGGTTTCTGATTCCCGGATATACCTTTGCCCTCGGGATCTCTTTCTTCGTACCGAAAATCTATACCGCCATCGCTTTCGACTCCGGCGGTGTGGCATCCGGCCCCATGACCGCGGCGTTTCTGCTCCCCCTCGCGCAAGGTGCGTGCGGCGCTGTCGGCGGCAGTATCGTGACGGACGCCTTCGGCATTGTGGCGATGGTTGCCATGACGCCGCTTATCACCATCCAGCTTCTGGGACTGCTGTCACAGCGGCAGAAAGCATCCGGCAGAAAGAAACGCCGGCTCGCCGGGCAGCTTGCAGGACTGGTGCCTGCGGTTACATCCGAGACGGAAGATGTTATTATCGAACTTTGATCAAGTGGGCAGGAAACCTTTTGCCCGCCGCGCCGAGGTCTGCGCATATAAAAACGGAGGATATCCATGAGTGAACTGTATATGATGACTGCCATCATCACAAGAGACCGCACGAAGGAATTTGCGGCATTCTACGACAGAAACAACGTCCCGGTCAACTTCATCACGCTGGGAAACGGAACCGCCACCAACGAACTGATGGACTATTTCGGTCTGGACGGCACGGAAAAAGCGGTAATCTTCTCCATCGTTACAAGAAAGACATGGAAAAAACTGAAAAGCGGTCTGGAGCGGGAAATGCGCATCGACATTCCCGGCACAGGCGTCGCGTTCATCATTCCGCTTGCCAGCATCGGCGGTCTTCGTCAGCTCCGTTTCCTGACGGGGGAAGAAACCTTTGAAAATGGGGAGGAAACAGTTTTGAAAGACACCAAATACGAACTTTTAGTCATCATCGCCAATCAGGGTTACACCGAAATGATTATGGATGCCGCCAGAAAAATGCAGGCGGGCGGCGGTACGGTCATCCACGCCAAAGGCACCGGCATGGAAAGCGCCGACAAATTCCTCGGCGTCACCCTCGCCGCCGAGAAGGAAATCATTTTTATCGTCGTCAAAAAAGAACAGAAAAATGCCATCATGCGCGCTGTCATGGACGAAGCCGGACTTACCACCAAGGCAAAGTCCGTTGTCTTCTCCCTGCCCGTAACCGAAACCGCAGGCATGCGCCTGTTGGAGCAGTATGCGGCGGAGGACGCAGAGGAGGAAGAAACGGCAAATTCCACCAAAAACTAAAGAATTAACGCACCACCTTGCTCCTGCCCGGCAGACTCGTCACCGTTTCGGCCGGGCAGTTTTTTCACGTCAACCCACATTTCCGCTCTCCCGCGCCATCTCCTCCCGTCTGAACTGCAAGTGGTACAGCCGGTAGTATTTCCCGCGCATCTCCAGAAGCTCCTGATGGGTGCCCTGCTCCCGGATTTTCCCGTGGGAAAGCACGATGATCCTGTCCGCGTTCTGAATCGTGGACAGCCTGTGTGCCACCATCAGCATGGTGCCGATATTCTGCATCTTTTCCAGCGAATTCTGGATCAGAAGCTCCGTTTCGGTATCAATATTCGCCGTCGCCTCATCCAGAATCATCACCGCCGATTTATGCACAATGGTCCTTGCAAAGGACAAAAGCTGCCGCTGTCCCGCGGAGAAATTGTTTCCTCTCTCCCGCACTTCCTCATCCAGTCCCTTTTCCAGCTTATCAATGAAATGATCCGCGTTCACATAGCGGCACGCCTCCCTGATCTCCTCGTCGCAAATATGTTCCGCCCGCAGCGCGATATTGCTGCGGATCGTCCCCGAAAACAGAAACACATCCTGCAGCATCTGCCCGAAATGCCTGCGCAGGGAAGAAATTTTGATCTTTCGTATGTCGATCCCGTCTATGAGGATTTCCCCTTTCTGGAACTCATAATTCCTGCAAAGCAGCGACAGGATCGTGGTCTTGCCGGAGCCTGTGGAACCGACGAAGGCAACCGTCTCCTTCGGCATCACATGGAAGGAAACGCCCTTTAACACCCACTCTCCCTCCACATAGGAAAACCATACGTCCCGAAACTCGATCTCGCCCCTCACCGTCTCCAGCTCCACCGCGTCTTTGCGATCCTGAATGTGCGGCTCCAAATCCATGACCGTAAACACTTTTTCCGCCGAGGCGAGCGCCGACTGCAGCCAGTTAAACTGCTCCGCCAGATTCTGGATCGGGTTAAAAAACTTGGAAATATACATGTAGAAAGACACCAGCATACCGCTCGTGATCACCTGTCCCATAAACACCTGCTTTTCCAGATACCCTCTGCCGCCCAGATACAGCAGGCAGAGAATGGAGCTGACGTAGAGCATATACACCAGCGGGCGGAAAATACCAAACACCAGTATCTGCTCCTGCTTCGCTTTTCCCAGCGCATTGCTCTTTTCCCGGAAATCCTGCATCTTTGCGTCCTCCCGGTTAAAGATCTGAGTGATCTTGATGCCGGAAAGATTCTCGGACAGATAGGTGTTGATATCCGTGGTGCAGTCCTTCACCTTGCGGTAAGCGCGTCTGGAAAACTTGCGGAAAATCACCGTAAACAACACGATAAAGGGCACAAAGCAGAGGATCATCAGCGTCAGCTCATAGCTTAACACAAGCATTGCCGCGAAAACACCCACGATCACGAATATATTTTTCACGAAGTTGACCAGCAGATTGGTAAACATCATGGAGATCGCATTGGTGTCGTTTGTCACGCGGGTCACCAGTTTGCCGACAGGTATCTCGTTTAACTGCTCGTGGGAAAGACTCTCGATCTTCACAAACAGATCCTGCCTCATAACGGAAATAATCCGCTGTCCCGTCTTTTGCAGCACCACCGCCTGTATGTACGCGCACACCATGGAGACGATCAGAATGCTCACGTAGACCACCATCGCCCGGTAAATCTGCGGCATCTCAAAATCTCCCGCGACGATCTCCTCAATCCGTCCGATGATGAAGGGGGAAACCACATCGTATGCGATGGTAAGCAGCATGACGACGCCCACCAGAAGAAACCGCGGCAGATACGGTCTTGCGTAATGCAGAAGCCGCCCCATAATCTCCCTGTCGCCGATCTGCCTCTCAAAACCCATCGTCTGCTTTTTATCTTTTACCGTCAGATACGCGATCAAGAGGACAAGGGAGAACAGCCCGACGATCGCTCCCACGACAATCAGCGGATAATACTCATACATCTGCCTCACCTCCTTCTTCCTCCTCCATGCGCTGCAGATCAACCATGTGCCGGTAGTCCGCACAGTTCTCATAAAGGGTTTCATGGCTGCCCACCGCGCGGACACATCCCTCATCTATAAAAATAATTTTATCCATATGCTCCACCGTGGAAATTCTGTGGGCAATCAATATCGTTGTCCTGCCCCTTCTGCTCTCAAGAAGGTTTTTCAGAATGATTTTTTCGGTTTTCATATCCACCGCCGAAACAGAATCATCCAGAATCAATACCGCCGACTCCTTAATGAGCGCACGGGCAATGGAAATCCGCTGTTTCTGCCCGCCGGAGACCGTCACGCCCCGCTCGCCCAGCACCGTCCGATACCCGGCTGTAAAATCCACGATGTCGTCATGCACGTCAGACAGTTTCGCCGCCCGCTCCACCAGCGCGTCGTCAACTTCATCCACCGCGAAGGAAATATTGTTCTCAATGGTATCGGAAAAGAGGAAATTGTCCTGCGGCACATAGGAACACCCCTCCCGCACAGAGCGGATGGAAACCGTGTTCACGTCGTGCCCGTCGATAAAGAGCGTACCGTCCGGCACATTGTAGGCGCGCAGGATCAGATCCACGAGAATCGTTTTCCCGGAGCCGGTCCTGCCCACCACACCCACGCTCTCTCCCGCGTGAATGGTAAAGGAGACGTCCTTTAGCGCGTCCGTCTCCCCGTCGGGATAGCGGAAGGTAAGGTGCCTGAACTCGATCTCCCCCTTCATATCGCGCAGCTGTGTCACATCCTCCCTGTCTTTCACCGTGATCTCGGCATCCAAAAGCTCACTGATGCGGTTTAAGGATGCCTTTCCCCTTGACGTCTTCTCAATCAGCATGGACACCGCCATGACCGGCCAGATGATGGAATTAAAGTAGACGATATATTCCACAAGCTGCCCCGCGTCAAACCTGCCGCAGTAAACCAGATAGCCGCCGTAACCGAGGATCACACAGATCACCGACTCCACAAGCAGGAACGTCAAAATATCGAGCAGCATGGAGATCCGGGTGTAAGCCACGTTGATATCCTCGTTTTCCCGGTTCAGTTTCTCAAATTCTTTCAGTTCCAGATATTCTTTCACAAAAGCTTTGATCACCGCAATACCCGAAAAGTTTTCCTGTGAAAAATCGGACAGTCTGGAAAACGCCTCCTGCCTGACCTCCCACTTCGCCTTCATCGCCTTGAACAAAACCGTGCCAATCAGAAAAAGAATCACCATGGGAATCATGGAAAGCCCCGTCAGCCGCCTGTCCATGTTCCACATTTTAAAGAAGGCGAGCAGCCCCAGAAACAGCGCGTCGCAGAACATCAGTATCCCATCCCCGAAACACTCCTGTATGGTGTCCAGATCATTGGTAAACAGGCTCATCAGATTGCCGACCTTGTTCACCTGAAAATATTCCTGCGAGAGATTCTTGCAATGGTCAAACATGTGGTTGCGCAGGTCGGTTTCCACCTTGACCGCCGCCCCGTAAAAACTGACGCGCCAGAGAAAGCGCCCCACCACCATGACCAGAATGACCACGATGGCGCGCCGGCACACTTCATTTAACAGCACATCCATGGTAAAGGGCACCGATTCCCCGCCCACTACTACAAGACTGCCGTTCATGCCGTTTACCACGATACGGTAAAGTTCCGGCAGGATCAGCTGAAAGTAGTCCACAAAAACAAGCGCCGCAATGCCCACAAGCAAAAGCGGTGCGTGCTTGATATAATATCGGTTAATGTGTTTTCCGAAAATCACTGTGTATTCCTCCGTGTAGTGCCGCTCAGCCGCGCCATTCGCAAAACCGCGCTTTCAGCGCTCTCCGCTGCTTCGCAGCTCTTTTTTGCTCATAAGATGGCGCTCCCTCAGAGCATCATCCGTCTGTCAACCTTGTGCAAGCACAGTTTGCCCGACAGATAATGCTCTGGCTGAGCTGTTAGAACATATGTTTCAGCGCAAGTTTCAGGATTGTCTCCGATGTGGTGTCCTCCGTGATCTCCACCTTCTTCACCGCAGCGGTGGCGTCGGAAGCGGAATAGCCGAGAGCCACAAGCGCCTCTATCGCCTCCCGCTTCATCAGATTGTCACCGCCCTGTGACCCTGCCGCGGCGGACCCCGAAGCGTCTGCCGGCTCGCCAAGCCCCTTCAAGGTATCCTCAAGGGAAATCTTATCCCGCAATTCCAGAATCACCCGCTCCGCCGTCTTCGCACCGATCCCCGGCGCCTTGGCGATCGCCTTCGCGTCCCCCGCCATAACAGCGAACCGCAGATCATCCGCACCCATCACCGAGAGAATCGCAAGCCCGCCCTTGGGACCGATCCCGTTTACTGCAATCAGCTTTTTGAAAATCTCCAAATCGTCCCTTGTCAGAAAACCGAAAAGGGCAAACGCGTCCTCCCTGACAAGCGTGTAGGTATATATTTTCACCTCGCTGCCAACGCCCGGCAGAAGCGCCGCCGTGGCGGTGGAAACCCTGATGTTATAACCGATCCCTCCCGCCTCCACAACGACCGCGTCTTCCGCAATCTCCGCAAGCGTTCCCTTTATGTATGCGTACATGCTTCCGTTTCCTTTCTGTATATCTCAAATCAATGCGGAAAATGCCGCATTTTAGGCATTCTCCTAAGTGAAACATAGAACTTCTTAGCGAGACAGCCTTTGCTGTCGAGCTTTAAAAGTTCTTTTCACTTTACTTTCGGATAAACCGCGCGTCCCGTTCAGGCAGTCCCTCCTCGTCCTCCCGGTAGCGCTCCGCCCTCATGTGCAGATCATATTTCTCCCGCAATGCCGCGATTTTCTCCATCATGGGGGAGGCATGGTGCGCGTCAATCGCCGTCTGGTCCCGCCAGCTGTCTATCAGAAGCACCGTCTCCGGATCCTGCATGGGAAAGAAATACTCATATTTTAAGTTTCCGTCCTCCCCGCGGATCGCCGCGGCGGTTCCGCTCTCCTCCATCTCCTGTGCAAACTTGCGCGCGTTTCCGTCTTTGCCCGTATAATATAAATTTACAGTGATACTCATTTCCCCTGTTCTCCTTCCCTTTCAAGCCGTCGCAGATAAGGCAGAAGCGTCATTGCCGCAATCCCGAGAACTGCCCCCGTCACTGTGCCAGCCACGATCAAAAAGGGCGCGTAATAGGCAACGGCAACCGTCTCCACCACCGCCATCGCCACCAGAAGCTGCCCCACATTGTGAAACACGCCGCCCAGCACGCTCACCCCCACCATGGAAAAGCGCTTTGTTCTCCTGCCCAGACTCATGGCAAAAAAGCTGAACGCCGCCCCGGCAAGGGCGTACAGAATGGCGTAAAGGTTACTGAACAGAAAGCCGGACAGGACAATCCGCAGACCGTTCACCAGAATCGCCTCCTGATCTTCCTTTGTGATGCATTTCACAGCACAACCACCGGGCGCTCTGCATGAGTCCGGCTTTTCATATAAGAGTAGTAGCACAATCAGGTTGGGCAGACCCAACTTGATCCCGGGAATCCCGAAAGAAAAGGGAATCAAGGATTCCACATAGGACAGAATCAGCGCCAGCGCCAGCATAAGACCCAGTTCAGCCGTCCGTCTCATAGCCGCCTCCATTCCGAAACGTACCATTGTCCGATCCCGTTTCTCCCTCCGTTTCCCCCACCTTTGCCATTCCATCCGGCGTTTCCGTATCCGCCCCGCCCACAATCTCCACCGCAAGTTTATGCGGCAGACAGATAATGCTCTCCCCGCCGCCCGCGATGGGTATGTGATGCACGCAGATCTGGTCCCGGCAGTCGGCGGCTTCCATCCATACATGTGCCCCGGAAACAGCCAGCAGATTGTAACTGTTTCCTTCCGAAACCGCTGCCGCAAGGTCCGGTCTGTCCCCATACCACTCGCAGGAGGCGCGTCCGTTCACATAAAGAAGCAGACAATAGCGGGCTGTCTCCGATGCGCTCCCACGCGCCGCCCCCGCCGGGTCATGTCGTTCCCTCTGTGCCAGAGCCACTTCCTCAATAACTTCTCCGTCGCAGGATATCCGCAAAGACTGCCCTTCCTTCCGGCTCATGGCAGCCCATGCAAAGCTTCCAAGCGCCAGAAGCAGGAAAAACGCCATCAGACATATGTCCGCTCTGCGGATCCGCCCGCCCTCTTTTCTGTTATTTTTCTCTATGATTTCAGACATATGGATATCTTACCACAACCGAACATATGTTTCAACCCCTTCCTTTCTATGAAAACAGAGTCACCGATAACCCGATGACTCTGTTTGCTTAACTTTTCAACTTTAATAAATGTAAAAAATCGGTTTACAGCCGCTCCAGACGTTCCACAAACGCCAGATAGAACTTCCTTTCCTGTGCACGGCAGCGCTGTACTTCGATGCTTCTTGTATGTCCTGCCGCACGGGGATGATCCAGATCATAGAGCGCCTGCTTCGCGGCACGGAGCGCGGACTGCACGCTGCTCCCCAGAATGTCATTCGGGTTGCCGCCGTTCCATCCTCGCTCGACGCGCTCTATCATCATCCGGGAAATATGCTTCATCATGCCGTTTTTCCCGATGCCGAGACCGTTCGTCCCCGTCTCCTTCGCCGCCTCCATCCACGCCTGTTTCACTTCCTCCGGCGCGTTCACTCCCACACTCGCAAAGGCTTCCTCGTCATAATTCCGTTCCTTCTGCGGTATCTGCTCCGACGCCGCCTCCAAAAACCGGCTCTGTGGCACGTTCTTTTCCGTTTTTCCCGCCGTATATCCCCCTGTCTGATAGTTTGCCGTTCCAAATCCGCTCACATGCATTTCCGTGTCCCTCCCGCCGCCGCATCCTGTTTCACATCGTTGCAAAGGATGCTGTCTTTTCTTTTTATCTTCTGATTGTAATACGAATCACCCCTGCCAAAAGTTTCACCGATGAAAATATTATCTTTTTTTCACAGGCACCAAATTACCCCTCTCACATAAGATAAACCATAACTAACATTTGGAGGACATTAACATGAGTGATCTTACAGCAACACATTGCGGATGCAGTACACCCGCCCCTGCTAACAACGGATGCGATTCATGGATCTGGATTCTGATCCTGTTATCCTGCTGCGGCGGTAACGGCGATGGATGCGGCTGTGGCGGCGGCTTCTTCGGCGGCAACGGTCTTTTTGGCGGCAACGACAACAACTGCTGCTCATGGATCTGGATTCTGATCCTGTTATCCTGCTGCTGCAACAACTAAGCAGCACAGCGCAATTAACCATCTTCACGCGTAGCAGCCCGTCCTGCGGGGCGGGCTGTTAACGCCAGTCACATCTTTTACACACATCCAGAAAACAGGCTCCGGTCATCCCGTCAGAGCCGGAGCCTATTTTTCTCTTATGTGTCATATACTGTAAAGAAAAAGGCATCAGAAAGGCATAGCTTATGGCAGAAAAAAGTGAAAATGCTTCAAATGTTATGGCATTCGATGCCTTATATACAACCAACCAGATCCAGAAACTCAAGGTTCTTCTCCCCTACATAGAGCCTTCCATGCAGAAGCATCTGGCTGTCTACATCAAATATATGGAACTGCAATATACCATGACCATCACAAAAAAGCACGCTGCAGCGCTTTGCGGATGCGGGCTTTCCCAGCCGGAAAAGCCCGATCTGAAAAAGCTCTGCAAAGAACTGTGTCTCTACTCCACCCCGGAAGAGATCCGGCAGTTAGAGCAAATACAGAACATGCTGCAGACGCTGGAGACTGTACAGGAAATGACCCAGACCATGAATGCCATGCAGGAAATTTTCCCCGACATGAATATGGATTCCCTGTTTGGGAATCCGCTGTCCGGGTCAGATCCGTCCGGTGACACCGCAGCCGGTTCCGAAAACGCCGGAGGCTCCCCCGACGGATTTGCCGCTTCCGGTTCTCCTATGCTTTCCATGCTGATGAATATGCTCACCCCAGAGCAGAAAGAAATGTACGAAATGTTTCAACAGCAATCGTTTTCAAACGACAATGAATAAACCATTGGAGGTTTTACATGAACAATGAATGGATGAACGACCCGTCCCTCGCCGGAATTGACAAGGCGAAACTGGAATTTCTGCAGGCGCTCGTCTTTGAGAGCCGCGGTCTGAAACGGGAGCAGATGCTGCCTTTCCTGATGGCGGTCGCCAAGAGGGGACAGGCGGATCACATCACTTTTACCAATGAGGAAATCGAGACAATCGTCGCCGTCATCAAAAGGGAATCCTCGCCGGAGGAGGCCGCAACCATAGATAAAATGATGCGGATGCGAAAAAAATAGACCGCAGAATGAAAGAAAGCCGAAGCCATTCCTACCATGACTCCGGCTTTTTCTTATGGTTACATTATAGTGCATGGAAAAGCGGCTGCATTTTTTCATACGTGCAAAAATGCTGAAAACCAATCTCTTTTAACAGCTTTTTCGACTCCTCCATATACGTTCCGAGATGCGCCGGCGCGTGACTGTCGCTGCCGAGTGTCAGAATTTTTCCTCCCATGTCATGGTACATCGTGAGAATTTCCCGCGAGGGGGTGGAATCGGTAAGCCCGTATCGGTGGGAAGAGGTATTGATCTCAATTCCCTTTCCATTCTTTATAACCTCCGCAAGAATTTCCTCCACATAATGTTTCACATAGCGGAAAGGATAAATGCCCAGCTTATCATATCTCAAAACCAAGTCAAGATGCCCCAGCACACTGTAATTCTGGTAATACTTTACCAGATACAAAAGCTCCTCATAATATCGCTCATTGTATTCTTTCTGGGTCCGTCCCTGCTGAAATTCCTGCGACCAGAAGCCTTTATCCTCGATCTGATGAACCGACAAAATAATAAAGTCAAAAGGGTATCTTTGGTACAAGGCTTCAAACTGTGGGATCGTGTGTTTCTGCATCCCGAACTCCAGACCCATTTTAACGGTAAGCCGGTCTGCGTACTGGCCGCGCAGACGCCGGATCTCCTCCACATAAGCCGGATAATCCACGTTCACCATGGCAAGACCATTGCAATAGGGAATCTCTGATCCGCTGTTCCAGTCCACCTTCGCCCCATAGTCCACGTGATCCGTAAAACAGATTTCGTCCATTCCAAGCCGGATGGCGTCTCTCACCACATCCTCCATGGGATAGTCGGAATCGTCGCTGTAATCTGTATGTACATGATAATCAACAAACATAGTAAACTCCGCCCATTCTGAAACGAACCGCGCCAGCCCATATCACAACATGATATCACACATCCGTTACTGCCAGTTCAATACCGCTTCCTGAATCTCCCTGCAAATGCCATATCTCACAGACTCGTCTTCATAATCATTTTCCTGCCAGAACTCCCAGCCCCATACAAGCCCGTCCTCAAAAACAGAAGTCATCTCTCCAAGGTCTTTTATCTTCTGTTCATATGCTTCCTTTGTGAGCGGTATCTCTTCCGCCTCCTTATCGCTGTGCGGGAACGGGTCAGCCGCTGTCCCTGCGCAAAAATACTTGCAGCTCAAAACCGTTCCGTCCCAGTCATATTCGTCCGGCTCGCTCCACAGATCCTCCTTCAGACAATACCCGTCCTCTGTCCACTCATAAATCCTATAGTTGTAATTTCCGTCTGTCCCCATGGTATGGGGCCACGTATACAGCACCAGACGCCCGTCCGCCGTGTGATACAGATCGCTCGACCACGCCCACGGTTCCAGATTTTCCACCGTACGCATCCCGCCGTCCAACGTATAGCATACCAGATAATGCCAACCGCCGCCCGCTGTCAGATACACTTCTGGTACGCCGTCCCCATTGTAATCTTCCACCTTGCCCCTGTCGAGATACATGTTGCAGATGTCATCCTGCGGAAGCATGACAGCCAGCTGCACCAGTTCACTCTGCACAGGGACACCGTTATATGCCGCTGTCATCACATGGGAAGAAACCGTGAGCGCCGTCAACAGTATAGCTAGCACAGTCATGTTGTCCCTCCCTTGTGATGCATCTCATACCTGAAACCTCAGACTGAAGTTCAAATCCGTCCTTGTGTTTCTCACTTCTGCACGATATTCACCAGTCTGCCGGGCACATAAATCTCCTTCACAATCGTTCCCGTCAGCTTATCTGAAATTGCCTCTTTCGCCTTCGCGATCACCTCATCCTTCGGATCGTCCTTGCCGATATTCAGGGTCGCCCGGTTTTTGCCATTGATCTGCACCATGATCTCCACCGTGGACTCCACGGTCTTAGCTTCCTCATAGGAAGGCCATTCGGTCTGGTAAACCCTGCCCGCAAAGCCTGCCGCCTGCCACAATTCCTCGGTGATATGCGGTGCCACCGGGTTCAGCAGAGCGAGAAGCGTCTTGAACTCACCTTTCGTCACCACATTCTTCTTGTAAAATTCATTGACAAGGGTCATCATTGCCGCAATCGCCGTATTGTATTTCAGATTCTCAAAATCGCTGCTGACTTTCTTGATAGTCTGGTGCATCTTGATCTCCATATCCTTGGAGTAATCCATGTCGTCCGTCAGGATATCCTGCAGTTTCCACACTCTCTCGAGGAACCTGCGGCATCCCTTCACACCGTCCTCGCTCCAGCCCGCGCTCAGCTCGAACGCGCCGATGAACATCTCGTATGTCCGCAGGGTGTCCGCGCCGTAGTCTGTCACGATATCGTCGGGATTCACCACATTGCCGAGAGACTTGGACATCTTCACTACCGGGTGCTCCGCCATCTCGCCGTATTTTTCCTTGAGCGCCTGCCTTGCCGCCTTCTCGCTGCCGTGCTCCTTAAGGAGCGCCTCCTGCTCCGCCGCCGGAAGATTGGAGAAACAGTGGGGATTCAAGCCCAGAATCATGCCGTGGGACGTCCGCTTCGCGTAAGGCTCCGGGCAGGGTACTTTCTTTTGGTCATAGAGAAACTTGTGCCAGAACCGGGAATATAACAGGTGCAGCGTGGTATGCTCCATACCGCCGTTGTACCAGTCCACTGGCATCCAGTAGTCAAGCGCCTCCTTGCTCGCCAGCGCGTTCTCATTCTTCGGGTCTGTATAGCGCAGGAAATACCACGACGATCCCGCCCACTGGGGCATGGTGTCCGTCTCCCGCTTCGCCGGACCGCCGCAGCACGGGCAGGTGGTGTTGACCCAATCAGTCATGGCTGCCAGCGGCGATTCCCCGTTATCTGTCGGCATATAACTCTCCACCTCGGGAAGCTCCAGAGGCAGTTCGCTCTCGTCAAGGGGCACAAAACCGCATTTTTCACACTGTACGATCGGAATCGGCTCGCCCCAGTAGCGCTGTCTGGAAAATACCCAGTCGCGCAGCTTAAAGTTGGTCTTGGCACAGCCTACACCCTTCTCCTCCAGAAAAGCGATCATCTTCTCCTTGGCATCCGCCACAGAGAGTCCGTTCAGAAAATCGGAGTTCACAAGCGTGCCTTCCGCCACGTCCGTGTACACTTCCTCCTGCACGTCCTTTCCGCCCGCAACTACCTCTACAATGGGCAGACCGAATTTCTTCGCGAACTCCCAGTCTCTCTCATCGTGTGCCGGCACCGCCATGATCGCGCCCGTACCGTAACTCATCAGCACATAGTCGGAAATATAAATCGGGATCTCCTTGCCGTTTACAGGGTTCACCGCAGACATGCCGTCGATGCGCACGCCGGTCTTCTCTTTCGCAAGTTCCGCGCGCTCGAAATCGGATTTTCTTGCCGCCTGCTCTCTGTAAGCGCAGATATCGTCCCAGTTTTTCAGCTCGTCTTTATATTTATCAATGATCGGATGCTCCGGAGACACCACCATGTAGGTCGCGCCGAACAGCGTATCGCAGCGGGTCGTGTAGACACGCAGCTTATCCTCTTTGTCCTTGATGGAAAAGTCCACTTCCGCGCCCATGGATTTACCGATCCAGTTCTTCTGGGAAACCTTGACGCGCTCCACATAGTCCACCGTGTCAAGCCCTTCGATCAGCTTGTCCGCGTACTCCGTGATCTTTAACATCCACTGGCTCTTTACCTTGCGGACCACCTCCGCGCCGCATCGCTCGCAGACGCCGTTCACCACTTCCTCGTTGGCAAGACCCACCTTACAGGAGGTACACCAGTTGATCGGCATCTCGGACTTGTAGGCAAATCCCGCCTTAAACAGTTTCAGGAAAATCCACTGTGTCCACTTATAGTAATTGGGATCTGTGGTATTGACCTCCCTCTCCCAGTCAAAGGAGTAGCCCAGAGAATGAAGCTGGCTCTTGAAACGCGCCACGTTGTTCTGCGTCACGATCTTCGGGTGAATGTGGTTCTTGATCGCGTAGTTTTCCGTGGGAAGACCGAACGCGTCCCACCCCATGGGATAGAGCACGTTGTAACCCTGCATCCTTCTCTTTCTCGCCACAATGTCAAGCGCCGTGTAGGGACGCGGATGTCCCACATGAAGCCCCTGCCCCGAGGGGTAAGGGAACTCCACCAGCGCGTAATATTTCGGTTTGGAGTAATCCTCCGACGTCTGGAAAGCCTTTTCGTCGTCCCAGATCTTCTGCCACTTTGTCTCCACTTCTCTGTGATTGTATACTTCTGCCATGTTACTGCCCAATCCTTTCCCGCCGCATACGGCTTTTCTTATCGCAATCTGCGGCAGAAAACGTCTTTTCAGCCACAGTTTTCCGTAGTTTGCTCATACTCTACTTATTTTATTATACCGACGGGATTTGTCAACAGTTTTCTTGCGATATCATGCGCTGAAACAGAGGCTTTTTCCGTTTACAGTTTTCTTCCCTTCAACCCCTGATAGCATCGAAAGAGACAGAGCCACTGAATATAAAGCGTGACGCCATCCTCATAAGCGTGATACAGTCCCGCCCGCTTTAACGCCGCCGACGCCTGTCTCTGGGTCAGCAGTCCCCCTTTCCCTGTGACACCGTATTTCATCCCCTGCTCGATAAACTTCTGAAATGCCCGGTATTCCCTTCCATTCAGATCGGCAATCGCCTTCTTTGAGAAATGTACCAGAACAGAATCCACGGACGGCTTCGGATGAAAATCTTCCCTGCGGAAGTGGTACACAATTTTCATCTCCCACCGCACCTTAAGCTCCAGAGACTTCTTCGTCTCCTGCGGCAGTCCCAAAAATCGTTTTGCCGCCCCCTTCTCCAGCACAAGCCACATGTCAGACGGCGGATTAAGCCCACTCGTCAGTTTCTCAACAATCTGTGTCGTCAGGAAAAACGGGATGTTTGCGAATACCTTGTAATCCCCTTTTTCCGGCAGACGGTATTTCATAAAATCCCCGGAAGCCAGCTCAACATTGTCAAATTTCATCAGCCGTTTTTGGGCGCTCTCCATCAACTTTTTGTCGATTTCCACCGAGCGTACCTTTCCCGCTCTTTTGCAAAGGGCTTCCGTCAGATGCCCTTTCCCGGTGCCGATCTCCAGCACCGTATCTTCCTTCTGTATATCCGCCAGACGGATAATCCTTTGTATCAGTTTCCATTCCGTCAGAAAATTCTGGGAATCCGATACCTGTTTTATATAGTCATAGCCTGCCTGTCTTCTGTTCTTCTGCATAGCGCGCCTCCTTTTTATCCTGTACACCGCGATTCACCTGCCGGCAAATCCATTTCCCCGATAAAAAGGCAGTAAAAAAGCAGGACAGACCCTGCAAACAGAATCTTCCCGCTAAACTATACGGCTGCTTTTATTCGTACACAAAAAAGACCCCATCTACATGAGACGATACCATCTGCTTTTTACTGCCCCTGATAACGGGTACGTGCACACTGAATAAAAACTCCCACGCTAAAGCCGCCTTTCTGACCATATGCTATGTTAT
>Ga0137306_100219_pt1 | contig 91500 bp, 54 predicted proteins | sample Inofroosms_March_FD_97187 | JGI IMG/M metagenome (GOLD analysis project Ga0137306, IMG submission 97187) | Mouse cecal microbial communities from Vienna, Austria - N-Acetylneuraminic and N-Acetylglucosamine D2O microcosms_March | ecosystem: Host-associated > Mammals > Digestive system > Large... | reverse complement strand
TTCGGCTAAGGTTATCTGCTCCGTCTGATACCAGAGGGGTATTTCTACCCCTCCTTCGGGCTCTTCCGTTTTCGCTCGCCACTACTCGCGGAATCGTTCTTACTTTCTTTTCCTCCGGGTACTAAGATGTTTCAGTTCCCCGGGTTCCCCTCGTACAACTATGAATTCATTGCACGATAACGTATATTTCTATACGCTGAGTTCCCTCATTCGGATATCTACGGATCGCAGGATATTTGCTCCTCCCCGTAGCTTTTCGCAGCTTGTCACGTCCTTCTTCGGCGCCATGTACCAAGGCATCCTCCGTATGCTCTTTGTAGCTTGATCTTTCTCACTCAATAGCATTTTCACTACTATTTTCGTCTTAAATCCTTCTCTTACAAAAATTCTACTTCTTAACTCTTAACTCTTCTTACTCGGCTAATACCAGTAAAGTGCGCTAAATTGCTCTTACCTTCCTTTTCGTATTAACCTTTATAAAAATTTTATTAATTGCCTTTTTTGTACTTTCTTCTCTTTCTCTTTCTCTTTCCTATGCAGTTGTCAAGCTTCAAATCCGCGACGACAGTCGCGTCTTTTCAAATTTGAAAACAAGTTTGCAAATTTGATTTTAAGCGCAAATGTAGATTAATACCAGTTGCTCCGCTCGCTTTCGCTCGCTGCGCAAGGTTCATAAATGCGCTTTTGGTGGGCTCAAATGGACTCGAACCATCGACCTCACGCTTATCAGGCGTGTGCTCTAACCAGCTGAGCTATGAGCCCTCGTCCAGGTCTTCCACTCCTTTCCCAATCATATCTGCAAAAAATATCGGGAGCCCTGTAAAAGGAGTTATTAAATTTACAAGCAAAAGCTTGTTGGTGGAGGTTAGCGGGATCGAACCGCTGACCCCCTGCTTGCAGGGCAGGTGCTCTACCAGCTGAGCTAAACCCCCGTAAATGTTCGCAAAAAATTTTGAACATTAAACAAAACAAAAGCTCCTCATATTAGGAGCATTGTTTTTATTAAAAATGAGTAGAAGGAAACGACACAGTTTCTGTATCGACTGAGAATGGATAACAGATTTATCAGCTACTGTTATCATTTCTCCCTAAAAGGAGGTGATCCAGCCGCACCTTCCGATACGGCTACCTTGTTACGACTTCACCCCAGTCATTGGTATTACCTTAGGCGGCTCCTTCCTTGCGGTTAGGTCACCGACTTTGGGCACTCCCAACTCCCATGGCGTGACGGGCGGTGTGTACAAGACCCGGGAACGCATTCACCCCGACATGCTGATTCGGGATTACTAGCAACTCCGACTTCGTGTGGGCGGGTTGCAGCCCACAGTCCGAACTGAGACTATCTTTTTGAGATTCGCTGAATATTACTATCTCGCTGCTCTTTGTAATAGCCATTGTAGCACGTGTGTAGCCCAGGCCGTAAGGGCCGTGATGATTTGACGTCATCCCCACCTTCCTCCGTGTTAACCACGGCAGTCTATACAGAGTTCCTAACTTAATATTGGCAACTGTATACGAGGGTTGCGCTCGTTGCAGGACTTAACCTAACATCTCACGACACGAGCTGACGACAACCATGCAGCACCTGTCTTCGTGTCCCGAAGGAGGGTCTTATCTCTAAGACTTTCACTCGATGTCAAGGCCTGGTAAGGTTTTTCGCGTTGCGTCGAATTAAACCACATGCTCCGCTGCTTGTGCGGGTCCCCGTCAATTTCTTTGAGTTTCAACCTTGCGGCCGTAGTCCCCAGGCGGAATACTTAATGCGTTAGCGGCGGCACAGAGGGAGTCGATACCCCCTACACCTAGTATTCATCGTTTACGGCGTGGACTACCAGGGTATCTAATCCTGTTTGCTCCCCACGCTTTCGTGCCTCAGTGTCAGTTACAGTCCAGCAACTCGCCTTCGCCACCGGTGTTCTTCCTAATATCTACGCATTCCACCGCTACACTAGAAATTCCAGTTGCCCCTCCTGCACTCGAGTCCAACAGTTTTGGTAGTAGTTCCGAAGTTGAGCTCCGGAGTTACGCTACCAACTTGTCAAACCACCTACGCACCCTTTACGCCCAGTCATTCCGGATAACGCTTGCCTCCTACGTATTACCGCGGCTGCTGGCACGTAGTTAGCCGAGGCTTATTCCTAAGGTACCGTCACTTTCTTCTTCCCTTAGAAAAGAACTTTACAATCCGAAGACCTTCATCATTCACGCGGCGTTGCTGGGTCAGAGTTGCCTCCATTGCCCAATATTCCCCACTGCTGCCTCCCGTAGGAGTTTGGACCGTGTCTCAGTTCCAATGTGGCCGATCACCCTCTCAGGTCGGCTACTGATCGTCGCCTTGGTGAGCCGTTACCTCACCAACAAGCTAATCAGACGCGAGCTCATCCTTATCCGATAAATCTTTGATCGAAAGAAGATGCCTTCTCTCGATGTTATGCGGTATTATCAGTCGTTTCCAACTGTTATCCCCCAGATAAGGGCAGATTGCTCACGCGTTACTCACCCGTCCGCCATGTATTGCTACATTCGACTTGCATGTGTTAAGCACGCCGCCAGCGTTCATCCTGAGCCAGAATCAAACTCTTAAGTTTAATTTGTATAAAACCGAACGGTTAAACCGTTCGTGGCTCTATCTCGACTATTTAGTCATTTATCTTTGCTGACTTTGCTTTTTGGTACTAATGTACTTCAAAGTTAATTGACAGAAACTATTTTTTAAATTCGTTTCCTTCTATTCAATTTTTAAACTTCATTAACCGAAAAATCATTCGGTGCTTGCATAACAAGCTTGTCTATAATAACACACAAAAATATATTTGTCAAACAAATTTCATAACTTTTTTAATAAATTTTCATTTATTTTTTTTATGTTTGTTTGTCAAAATACAGCGTAAAACGTTATTAAGATTTCCGCTCATTCACAAGCGTTATTGAGAATATCATAAAGGAGAAAAAGTGTCAACAAAATATTTGTATATTTTTGAAATTTTTCTCTCAAAGTCAATTTTTGACATTTTTAGAAAAATATATACATTTTTTAAGAATTTTATTTACTTACGCGGTTGAGGTCAAATTTTTCTCTTGCTTTTTATCCCGATTTACTGTATTATAATAATATGTATAAGATATTGAGAATTTTGTTCTGCATACTCACGGTGGCTTTAGCGGCAGCGGCGGTTTTCGTATTCATTTACGCAGGCTGGATATGGGGTTGCCTCGTAATAGTCTGCGCGTTCGTCTTCGGTGCGCTTATGGTGACTTTCAAGCAGTTGCAGGAAAAGGAAGAAAAAAAGAAAAATCCCCCTCCCCCTCAGGGCGACTTTATTTTCGGCAAACCGAGTGACGAGAATAAAGAACAGTGAAAAAACCTGCAATCATATTCAGTACGGTTTTTTTTACGCAGACAACGGCGATGTGCCGATAACGGAATTTGAGAACACGTTATGAAAACAAGGAAATATTTAATTTGCGATCTGTGTTTAATATTACTGCTTGCGGTACTCATTTTTGCAACCTGGATGATTATCGTCCGTTACAGTCAATATTTTACCGATCTGTTCAAAGGCAGTACTTCAGGCGGAAACAGTGAGGTAAACTGCGGTGCGGGAGGCGCACTGCTGATAGTAGTAATTCTGATAGCGATAAGCGGATTTATCGCCGTAATATCATTGATCGGCTGGTTGATATTTTCAGCTGTCTGCACGGTATTCGCAATAGTCGGATTTGCAGGACTTATCTCACACAGGAATACGAAACGCATAAACAGATTGCTCAAAGTATACAGAGGGGTTTGCACACTCGTCGTCTGTATGGCTATAAATTTCATTTATGCGGTAGTAAAAATTTCCTCTTCACACGAGAATCTGAATATAGTTGCACCGTTGACGCTATTGTCGGTAACGATAGGAGTTGCTGTAATTTCCGTAATAATAAACGCGTTTGCCATAAAAGAAAACAATGCACAGGAAAATTTAAATCAAATAACGGAGGCGAATTAAATTCGCCTCCGCTTTTTTAATTATCAGAACATTCTCTGGGCCTGAATGAAGTAGCTCCAACGCGTGGGGCTTATCTGCTCTATCTTGGCGTAGTCGGAAGCCGTGTGAAGTATCCAGTTATCGCCGAGATACATCGCGACGTGACCTATCCTCTCCACCCCCTTATTATTCTTACGGGCGGCGTTTGTAAAGAACATTAAATCTCCGCGCTTCAAGTCGGCTTTTCCGACAGTCTTTCCCTGATAAACCTGAGTACGGGTATTGACCTGCAACAGTGTGTCCGCGCCCTTGTAGAACATATACTGCATAAGCGAGGAACAGTCGAACGCGTTGACGCTGAATCCCGACAAAAACCGACCCGAACCGTCGTGCAGACGCACCGCGCCGTAGACGTAGGGCGTGCCGAGGTGGTTGGTACCCTCCGCTATCACGGCTTCGATGCTTTCGTTTTTACTGCTGTTCATCTGAGTTACGACGCAGTACTTTTTTGATATGTAAACCGTCTTGTTGCGGTATCTCGTCCTGTACCAGCCGTTTTCTTCGCCGAGCAGAGTATACATCGTCGACTTTTCAGCCGTGCCCACGGCTTTATAGCCCGAACCTGCGCCCGTACGGATATTGACTCCGTCGCCCGTAACTTTTATATACGCGGTCTTCTCCTCTTTGGGAGCTTCCTCTTCTGGAAGCCCGACAACGGGAATATCTTCCGAAGGCGGAACCGAAGGCATTTCTTCGGACGCCGAAAAATTTTCATCTTTATCATTTGAAGCGGACGAATTTGCACAGCCCGCCAGAGTTGCCGCCATTACGAAAGACGCCATAATCGCAGCCAAATTTTTACCTTTCATAAGTAATTCTCCTTTCGAATTTTTTTCAAAGAAGATTATACTATACTTCCGACGGCTTTTCAATGCAAAGATTTTTCCATAAATGGTTATTTAAACCTTTTAGTTGACAATGAGCTAAACAGGTGAAACAATATTGAAGGAGGTGAACAAATGAAAAAACTTTTAATAACTTTAACGTCCCTATGTCTTTTGGGCGGAATAGCTATGGCTTGCGGATGCGAAAACAACACGGGCTCAGCAACGCCTACTTACGGCAAGAAATATTTATACCCAGCTTACATCAACGATAAAGACAATAACCTTTATTATATTTTTAATAAAGACGGCACTGGAATTTACGCTGATTACGAATATTCAACTACAGCCCAAAGCGGTTTCTACGGATATATAATCAATTTCGATTATAAAATTTCAGGCAATAGAGTCGTATGCACATATAATTCAGTTGCAAAAAATTACGACTACAGTTATACACTTAACAGCTGGTACAAGGCGTTTGAAATAAGCGAAGACTTCCTTTTCTTTGATGAACAGTACGGAACTTCCGTCTATATTTGCGAAGATTATCTTGAAAGCATACCCGAATTCAATAAATAGAAAACAGATAAAACAGCTCCGCGCTTAAAAGCGCGGAGCTGTTTTTTATTTTAAACTTAGAATTAGCACGGGAGAAGCAAATTAATCCTCTATCCCTTCGTTGAGCTTTTTCAACAGCGCATCGAGATCGTTGCCGTGGACGAACACAGCCTGTTCGATAGTTTCACCGTGAGCCATAGCGCAGCCCAGGCAGTGCATACCGACAGCCTGTAAAATTTCGGCGCTGTTCGGATTAATTTTAAGACAGTCCATAATTAAAGTGTCTTTTGTTATTTTAGCCATAAATGAATCTCCTCACGAATTTTATCGTCACTTAGTATAACACTTTCAATGCTTTTTTACAACAATTTTGCTCACGGAAAATTTTCGACGCAGAATATCCGAATTTTTCGTGAACTCTATTATATCTTTATCTGCTGTCTGCCGTCAGGGAAGTCGGAGCGGTGCTTCAATGCGTAGACCGAAAGTATATTCGCCATACCGGGCACTTTCAGAGGCTTGCCCTTGAACACGCGCGTTTCTATGGGAATATCCTCGGTATTGACCTCTATTACCGTCTTATTGTCGTTTACGAACGCCACCGAGTAGGGAATCGTAACGTAATCGGCGAACAGTATTTCGCCCTTGCCCTTGATATCGGCTATCATAACGCCCTTGCAGGCTCTGCCGATAGGCTCTATAGTGGAAGCGACGACGCGCTTTACGCCGTTTAACGACGTGACTATAATCACTTCGCCTTCGCCCGTATGCTGGGTTGCGAAGATAACTTCGTCGTCGCCCGAAAGCGCAATGCCCTTTACACCGCCTGCCACTCTGCCCTGAACGGGAACTTCGTCCTTGACCGCGTTAAGGCACAGTCCCTTGCGGGTCACGAACAGCATAGTCGAATACTCGTCGTCATCGAACCTTTCAACCGAAAGGACCTCGTCGCCCTCTTTCAGCTTGATTGCCGGCATAACGACTTTGCCCTGAACGTATTCCGACCACGACGTGCGTTTAACCGCGCCCTGTCTGGTAAAGAATATGAGATCGCCCTCGGGCGTTTCGCCGTCTTTCAACGCAAAGAATCTTACGGGATACTCGCCATTTTCAACGCCCTCGACAATCTTTTCAAAGGGTTGTCCCGACGATTTGAATTCGGAAATATCGACGTATTTGACGTTCATTCTGACTACGTTTCCCATATTGGTAAACGCATAGACGATATCGTCAGACGAACAGAACGTCGCTATCTTATGCAGTTGATTGAGCGAAGCCGAAACGGGAACCCTGCGCTTTGCGGCAAATGTAAACTCGCCCCGTTCCATAAACTTGATATTGTTATTAGCATTGACGCAGACCGCGATATCCGAAACCGTACCGCGGACGTCGGCGCGCTTGACGGCGATTTTGGTTTCGTCCTCGACTATCCTCGTCTTGCGGTCGCTCTTGTATTTGCGCTTTATTTCTCTTAACTCGAATTTGACAAGCTCCCACTGTTTTTTGATATCGCCGACAATCTCCTGCAAACGCGCTATGAGCTTTCTCAGCTCTTCGAGCTCGTTTTCAAGCTTTTTGATTTCGAGTTTGGCAAGACGGGCAAGCCTTAAATCGAGTATCGCCTGAGCCTGACGCTCGGTGAGAGAAAATCTCTCCATAAGCTTGCGCCTTGCGTCGGGAGTCGATTCGGCTGTCTTTATTATTCTGACCACTTCGTCTATATTATGAACGCCGATTATCAGCCCCTCTAATATATGACAGCGAGCCTGCGCCTCTTTGAGCTCGAAACGCGTTCTCCTCAGCACAACCGTTCTCTGATACTGAACGTAATACCTGATTATATCCAAAAGCCCCAACTGCCTCGGCTTACCGCCTGCGATTGCGACCATATTTATGCCGAAAGTACATTCAAGATCGGAGTACTTGAATAAAAGCTTTAAGATTGCGTCGACGTCGGCGTCCTTTTTGCAGGTGATGACCGCGCGCATACCCGTTCTGTCCGATTCGTCTACAATTTCGGCTATACCTGCAAGCTGTTCCTTTTTCTCCTCTTTCAGGAGCATAATTTTTCTTAAAAGGTCGGCCTTGTTGGTCTGGTAGGGAAGCTCTGTGATAACTATGTGGCGCTTGCCGTAGTCGCCCTGCTCGACAGTGTAACGGGCGCGGAGCGTGATTTTGCCCCTGCCCGTTTCGTAAGCCTGTTTCAATTCTTTGGCTATTACGAAACCGCCCGTAGAAAAGTCGGGACCGGGAATGATTTCCATCATATTTTTGAGGGAAATTTTAGGGTTGTCGATAAACGCGCAACATCCGTCGATTACCTCGCCCAGATTGTGGGTAGGAATATTCGTGGCAAGTCCGACGGCAATGCCGTTAGCGCCGTTTACCAAGAGGTTGGGATATCTTCCGGGGAGAATATCCGGCTCTAACAAGGAGTCGTCAAAGTTGAACGAAAAAGGAACGGTTTCCTTGTCTAAATCCCTTAAAAGTTCAAGCGCAAGAGGCTCTAACCTTGCCTCTGTATAACGCATTGCCGCGGCGGGATCGCCGTCGACCGAACCGAAGTTGCCGTGTCCGTTGACGAGCGTCATACGCATATTGAAGTCCTGCGCCATTCTCACCATCGCGTCGTAAACCGAGCTGTCGCCGTGAGGATGGTATTTACCCATACAGTCGCCGACTATTCTCGCCGACTTTTTATGGGGCTTGTCGGGCGTAAGACCCATTTCGAGCATAGTGTATAAAATTCTTCTCTGAACGGGTTTAAGTCCGTCCTCCACCCTCGGCAAAGCCCTGTCGAGTATTACGAACTCGGCGTACGGAAGCATTGACTGGGGCATAACTTCTTCAAGCGGAGTTACGAACGTTTTGCCCGTTATCATAGTGGTCTGGATATTTCCGTTATCGCTTTTCTTTGCCATAATCAGTTATCCCCCGACGCATTATTTTCGGGCTTGAAATTTACCCTGTCTATAAACCCGTCAACCTTGTTGAAGTTGGCGTTCTGCGCTAAAAATTCTTTTCTGCCGTCTACCTTGTCGCCCATAAGCATCTCAATAACGTCGGCGGCTTCGGTTGCGTCCTCTATAGTTACCTGCGTCAGATTCCTCGTCGCAGGATTCATAGTAGTGTCCCAAAGCTGATCTGCGGACATTTCGCCCAGTCCTTTATAACGCTGTAACTGATATCCCTTGCCTACTTTCTTGATTTTTTCGTCAAGTTCCTTGTCGTCGTAGGCATATTCCACCTTGTCTTTTTTATAGACTTTATATAAGGGGGGCATACCTATATAGACACAGCCCGCGTTTACAAGATCGCGCATATATTTAAAAAAGAAAGTCAAAAGAATACAGCGGATGTGCATTCCGTCCTGATCCGCATCGGAGAGGATGATAACTTTTTTATACTTACTCTTGTCCACCTCGAACGAGCGGTTGAAACCTGCGCCTATCGCAGAAACGAGCGTCTTTATTTCCTCGTTCTGCAAAGCCTGCAACGCAGTCTTTTTCTGAACGTTCAAAGGCTTACCGCGGAGGGGAAGAATCGACTGATACTGCCTTACTCTCGCCTGCTTCGCAGTTCCGCCCGCACTGTCGCCCTCGACTATGAACAGCTCGTTCATATCGGGATTTTTTCCCGAACAGGGCGCTAATTTTCCTATGAGCGTAAGTCCGTCGTTGTCGGACGCGGCTTTTGCAACGTCCCTCTCGGCGCGGTGCTTAATTCTGTCGTCGGCGGCGAACTTGGCTTTTTTCGCCATCTGTTCGAAGACGGTTCTGTTCGCCTTATCGGTGAGCATTAAGCTCAGCCCGTCTATAACAGCCCTCTCGACGGGGACTTTGACTTCGGGGTTGCCGAGTTTGGTTTTCGTCTGACCCTCGAATTCGACGCCCGTCATCTTAACGGTGAGGACGGCGGTCAGTCCCTCCTTTATGTCGTCCGCGATAAAGGGAGCTTCCCTCGCTTTCAGAATTCCGTTGCTCTTTGCAAAGTCGTTTATAACTTTTAAAAGTCCGTTATGAAAGCCGGTTTCGTGATAACCGCCTTCGACGGTTGATATGTTGTTGACGAACGAAAAAAGACTCTCCGAATCGTCCTTTGTATGGCAGATAGCAAACTCTATCTTGATTTTAGAGGGCGCGGAACCTTTGAGCGTTATGTCCTGAACCGTAGAAAAATACAAGGGGGCGTTGTACAGCGCAACTCTGTCGCCGTTCAGATATTTGACAAAGTCGATAAGACCGCCGTCGTACTTGTAAGAGACGGGCTCTCTCGGAGGCAGAGGCTCGCGGATGACTTTGACCGTTCCGTCGAACATATCCTCTTCCTGAGTTTCCGTGAAAAGTTCCCTTTCGTCTATTAAATTTATGCGCAGTCCCTTATTTAGAAATGCAAGTTCTTTAAGCCGTTTCGAAATGGTGTCGTAGCTCCATTCCACGGTTTCGAAGACGTTTTTATCGGGCATAAAGCGGACGTAAGTTCCCTTCTTTTCAGTCGGTTTGCCCGTATCTTTCAAGGGGCGTTCGGGAATACCGCACAGCCATTTTCCGCGCTCCTCGTCGTAACGGCTTGTAAAGCGCATTTTAAAGAGTGTACCGCGGTAAACCTCCACTTCAAGCCACTCGGAAAGAGCGTTAGTAACCGACGCGCCGACGCCGTGAAGTCCGCCCGAAAAAGCATAATTTTCGTTATCGAATTTACCGCCGGCGTGCAGTTTTGTGAATATGACTTCGACGCCGCTCATCTTGGCTTTCGTGTTGACGTCGGTGGGCATACCTCTGCCGTTATCTTCGACTGACGCGGACCCGTCCGCGTGGAGTTTTACGGTTATTTCGTCGGCGTAACCGTTCGCCGCCTCGTCGACGGAGTTGTCGACAATTTCCCAAAGAATGTGATGCAAGCCCCTTATACCCGTTGAACCGATATACATACCGGGACGCATACGGACGGCTTCAAGACCTTCCAGAATCTTTAAGTCGTCTGCTATATAACCTTTTTCTGACATATCCTACACCAAAAAGAATTTAGATTTATGTAAAAATTTAGCAATTTGCCACATATAAGTCTAACATACTTTTTTTTAATTGTCAAGTACTGGAAAAAGACGTAAAAAAGCTCTTGCCGATTGAGAAAAATTTAATTTGATTTTTATTACTCTATAAAATTTAGAGCAACTCTACAACCTACATATTGACTTTGAATTTTAATTGTAATATAATTTAATTGTAAATCGGAGGTAATTTATGAATAAAAGATTTCGCGCATTAATATTGGCAGCTGCATGCAGCGCGTTATGCCTTACGGGTTGTGGCAACAGTAACAGCGGCAGCGACGACGAAGCGCCTGCGGAGCGCGAAGCGAAGTTTGACAGCGATTTACTGTGCGGATTTCATTTTACCTTTTATAAGGACGGATTTTCTTCGCCCGTGGAAGAGCTGAATAAATCGCTTGAAAGCGGCGAGGCGGTCGCCTCGTATTTTATAGAGGAATACGTCGAGGGTCCGCACGGGGGCTATATCAATTTAAAAGGTTATGACGGCGAAGGCGTTTTTTTAAACAACCAGAGAACGATTTACGAAAAGAGCGTTGACCGATTAACGACAGAACATTCTATATTATTGGAGGAAACGCTCTATTTAACGCACGAATATCCGGGTAAAAATATCTGCGTGGAATGGCTGTATTACAACGAGGATACCAAAGAAATTTCACACAGAGAAACTACGCTTATCAACGGCTATTTCAGTCAGACAGGACAGCAGCATCTGACCGCAGAAGGCGTAAATAAAAACGGTGAAAAATATACCGTTACATACAACGCTTCAATTAAGTACAATATAGAAAGTATTGACAAGCTTACCGATGTTAAGATTTTAGAATACGGCGGTGACAACGCGGTTATAAAAACGAGTGAAATTGCAAACGAGGGCAAGAACGCCGAATACACACCGACGGAGAATTGCGAATATATCGTTATCGCAGAGGAATATACGGACGAGGACGGCGAAAAGCATTACGAGCGAACGCTGTTCGATAAGAATACCGATAAGACGAAACGACAGACCGTAATACTGAAATTTCCCTATAAATCGGGACTTGTAAAGCCCGTCGAGCTTAATATAAAGTGGTAAAAAAATCTCCGCATTTTACCGTAATTCCCACAGGGAATTTAATAAAACGCAAATAAAAAGATTTAGGCATAGCGTTAAGCTGTGCCTTTTCTGTACTTTTTTTCGTGGACGAATTAGGCTACTCGTAGCCTAATGAGATATAGATATGTTTTATTTTTCCCGCAAAATTCAATGGGTTGCATTCTTTCATTTTTCGTGATATAATAATTGTACGATAAACAATAATTTGTAAAGTTGAAAGTAGATTTTTATGAGCACAAACTTGCCTTTTTTCAAATACCACCCCGACCCATTCGCCACCGGTACTTTTCGCAGGCTGGACGAGCCGGTCTTCTGCCCCTGCTGCGGCCGAGAGACCTATATCGTCTACGCGGGGCCTTTCTATTCTGAGGATGAAGTGAATAATCTGTGTCCTCACTGTATCGCCAGCGGTGCGGCGGCGGAGAAGTATAGCGGCGAATTTCAGGACAGTGAATCCACTGATAAGGTGAACAGCCCCGAAAAACTTGACGAATTGGTCCACCGCACCCCCGGCTATTGCGGCTGGCAACAAGAGTATTGGCGCGCCCACTGCGGCGACTTCTGCGCCTATCTGGGCACGGTAGGCTATGCGGAGCTTGAGGAAATGGGCTTGGTGAATGAGGTTCGGGAAACCCTACCCGATGACTGGGATGAAGAAATTTTAATCGACTTGACAAAGGACGGCAGTACGGTTGGATACATGTTTCGGTGTCTCCACTGCGGAAAACACCTTCTACATATCGACTGTGACTGAAAGGAACTTAACGCTAATCGGTTTAGTTCGTCGGGGGATTTCGTCTTTCGTGTGAAATCCCCCTTGACAAATGCGCTCTTAAATGACTGATAAGAACTGCCGTCTTGTCAGTCATTTTTTGTACTTTGATGTTTTTGCTATAATGATTGTTTGATAAATTTCAATTTATCTTTCTAAAAGGTTTGTAGTAAAAAGCTCTCGAACATATCGTTCGAGAGCTTTTGTCCTTGCTTGAAAGTATAACTCTTAAAAATTTAGTTTTTTAATTCCCTATGGGAAGTGCGCTTTTGCGGAGATTTTTATATTATTTACATTTTTCCAAAATATGCCTTGCGACGTGAACGCCGCTTGCCGAGGCGTGCGAGAGAGAATGGGTAACTCCGCTTCCGTCGCCTATTATATAAAGCCCCTTGTGCTTTGCCTCTAAATTTTCGTCTGTTTCTACTTCCATATTATAGAACTTGACTTCGACGCCGTATAAAAGCGTTTCGTCGTTAGCCGTGCCCTTGGCCACTTTGTCGAGGGCGTAAATCATTTCGATTATGCCGTCCAGAATACGTTTGGGAAGTATCAGACTTAAATCGCCCGGCGTCGCACTCAAAGTAGGAGTGACGAGGTTTTCCTCTATCCTCTTCTGCGTACTGCGCCTGCCCCTGACCATATCGCCGAAGCGCTGGACTATTACGCCTCCGCCGAGCATATTAGAAAGCCTTGCAATGCTTTCGCCGTAGCCGTTGCTGTCCTTGAACGGTTCGGAAAAATGTTTGGAAACGAGCAAAGCGAAATTCGTGTTGTTCGTCTTTTTTTCGGGGTCTTCGAAGCTGTGTCCGTTGACGGTAATAATACCGTTGGTGTTCTCGTTGACGACGATGCCGTGCGGATTCATACAGAACGTGCGCACCTTATCCTCGTACTTTTCGGTTGTATATACTATCTTGCTTTCGTAAAGCTCGTCGGTGATATGTTCGAAAACTTCGGCGGCAAGCTCCACCCTCACGCCGATATCAACCCTGTTGGAATGGGTGGTTATGCCCAATTTACGGCAGACCGCCTCCATCCACTTGCTTCCGCTTCTGCCTGCCGAAACTATGCAGTAACGGCAGTTATAAATTTTATCCGCCGAAATCTCGAAACCGCCGTCCGTCTTTTTGATATCGTCGACGTGTGTATTAAAGTAAAAATCTATTTTACCCTTCAACTCGTCGTACATATTCGAAAGCACTTTATAATTAATATCCGTGCCGAGGTGTCTTACCTTTGCATTGAGAAGGTTAAGCTTATTCTGCGTGCATGTCTTGTGAAAGCCCGAACCTGCCGTGGAATAAAGTTTGGTTTCGTGTCCGCCGTATTCTACGTTGATTTTATCGACGTATTCCATAAGCTCCAACGCGCGTTTTTTGCCGAGATGCTCGTACAGGCTTCCGCCGAAATCGTTGGTTATATTGTATTTTCCGTCCGAAAAAGCGCCCGCGCCGCCGAAGCCCGACATTATCGAGCAGGTTTTACAGCTTATGCAGGACTTTATTTTTTCGCCGTCTATCGGGCATTTGCGCTTTGAAAGCTCGTTTCCGTCCTCGAATACCGCGACCTTAAGTCCGCTGTCCTTCAATTCGTAAGCCGAAAAAATTCCGCCCGGCCCTGCACCTATTATTATTACGTCGTAATTCATATATTTCCCTTAACCAAATTAACTATTTTATTGACGACCGACTGAGTATCGTCGCCGACAGCCACTTCAACGTCGCAGACTTCGCTGTTTCTGTATTCGAAATCGAGCGACATAATTCTTCTCGTCTTGTCGTCGATGTCTATATCCCTTGAAATAATGCTCTTTATCGCGTCGGGGCGCTCTCTTCTCGTGAATACGAGCATAGCTTTCTGTCTGTACAGATTTTTGAGCGTGATGGCTCCGCAGATATCGATGGGGATTACGGCAACCCCGCCGCGCGCAACTATGGGCGAAATATCCTTGTCGGAAGTTCCGAAGTGGTAACCGCTGTAAACGGTCGTTTCTATATAACTACCTGCCTTCATTTCCTTTATGAACTGAGCCTCGTTGATAAAGCGGTAAGCGTCTGACTGTTCTTTTTTACGTTTGGGACGGGTGGTCGAAGTCAGAGGTTTTTCAAAGCCCTCGATTTCGGTGAGTCCGCTTGCTATTTCCGTCTTTGACGAACCCGAAGGTCCGACAAGGCACAAAACGCCGCCGTCTTTCAATACGGGGAATTTTTCCGAAAAGGAATTGCGCACCATCTCGCAGAAGTGCATAAAGTCGTCGTAACTGTTTACGGACAGCAGTCCCGAAAGTCCCGTATTCCAGGGTTTGCGGAAAAGTACGGGATAAGCGGCGCGCGAAGAAGAAATATTGTGCGCGCCGTCGTCAAGCATAATGTCGAGGGAAATGACGTCCTTTCTCGTGCCCATAATTATGTTTTCGGCGGGAATGAACGGAAAATCTTTTATAAGTCTCTCCGCCCTTGCACTCATACAGCAGGCAGGAACGGCCGTTATGAAGAATACGTCGGCAATCTCCGAAAGCTTTCTTACAAACTCCTGCGCGCCCTCTGTAATGGGCTGAGTTCTGACAAATTCGGGGTCTGAATAGAGCTTTATTCTCTCCTCGGAGCGACGGTCGGTACCGCCCCAGGTCTTGATATCTTCGACCTTTATAGGCTCCTCGTCGGGGTGACGGCTGTTGATTATAGAAACCGCATAAGAATTGCACTCATAGAGAGTATCATCAACGTCGAGTCCGACGCGTATTCTGTATTTTTTCATTACGTTTACCTCACCGTATCATTACCGTATTATTATAATAGAGCGCCCTCGGTTTTGTCAAGTAAACCCGACGTTTTAGTTTGCTGTATGACTTCCCTTAAAATCTTACCTGACACAGGACAATTTTCCAGAATTTCACACCTTGACAAAATTCAGACGATATGTTATACTGCTTAGATACGTTAAAATTAATAAGGAGATAAAATGTTTAAAGAAGCTTTAAAGGCAATAAAAAAATACAATCGGATTATAATTCACCGCCACAACTATCCCGACGGCGACGCATACGGAAGTCAGATAGGGCTTGCAACGCTTATAAAGGACAATTTCCCCAAAAAGGAAGTTTACTGCGTAGGCGACAAGGCGACGCGTCTGCCGTTTATGGAAGGCACGATGGACGAAATACCCGACAGTTACTATTCGGGTGCGCTGGCTATTATATTAGACTGCGGTTCGTCGAAAATGATCTGCGACGACAGGTACAAAACCGCCGATCTGACGGTCAGGTTCGACCATCATATTTTCTGCGAGAAAGTTGCCGATATCGATATTTCGGACAACACTTTCGAAAGCACCTGCGGAATGGTCGCGGCGTTTGCAAAAGAGAGCAAGCTCAGACTCTCTCCCCTTTCGGCTAAATCGCTGTATACGGGAATGGTGACGGACAGCGGAAGATTTGTTTTCGACTGCACCACGGCGCGCACGTTTGAGCTTGCCGCGTATCTTTTGTCACAGCCGATAGATCTTAACGGACTGTATTACAACCTGTATGCAGAGGAATTCGAAGATATTATCGCGAAAGCCGACAATATGCACAAAATCAAATTCACCGAAAACAAAGTCGCTTATATCTACACCGCAAAAGCAGATCTCCCGAAAAACGGCGACGCCGCGCCGATAGTTTCCACGGGCTTGGTCGGGCTTATGAAGGATATCAAGGGCGTGAACATCTGGATAAACTTTACCGAGAGCGACGACGGCGTTCACTGCGAACTCCGCTCGAACAAATACAATATCAACCCCATAGCGACGAAATACGGCGGAGGCGGTCACAAAAAGGCGAGCGGATGCACCGTGCCCGATAAAGCCACCGCAATGAAACTTTTAGACGATCTCAACGCGCTTGCAATAACGGAAGCATAATTATGAATGAAAATATCAAAAAACTGATTTTGGACAAAATCGAGGAATACGAAACAATCATCGTTTCGCGCCATATCCGCCCCGACGGCGACGCAATAGGTTCGACAAAGGGGCTTGTCAAAATTTTACGCGATACCTATCCCGATAAGAAAATTTATCTGTACAACGAGGACTATTCCGACTACCTCGCCTTTTTGGGCGGAGAAGACGTTATCGACGGGAAAAATTTCGACGGAGCGTTGCAGATAGTTTTAGACACGGGCACCGAGGACAGAATTTCAAACAGCTTTTATAAAAAGGCGAAAGAGCTTATCAAAATCGACCACCATATCGATGACAAGCCCTACGGCGATATCAGCTGGGTAGAGGATTTCCGTTCGTCCGTGTGCGAAATGATAGCCGATTTTTACGTCACTTTCAAAAATAAACTGAAAATTTCACCCGAGGCGGCAAGCTATATCTACTGCGGAATGGTGACGGACAGCGGAAGATTCCGCTACGAGGGCGTGACGGGCGACACTATGCGGCTTGCAGGCGAACTTTTAGACTGCGGAGTCAATACCGAAAAACTGTTCGCAAACCTTTACGTCGACGAATTCGAAACGCTGAAACTTAAAAGCTACGTCTACGACCACATAAAAATCACAGAAAACGGCGTTGCCTACGTATATATGGATGAAGCGGTGCAGAAAAAGTTTTCGCTCAGTCTGGAAGCGGCAAGCGATGTCGTGGGCGAGCTGTCGGCAATTCGGGGCTGCCTTATTTGGATAGCTTTTATCGACAACAAGAAAAAGAACTCTATTCGCGTAAGGCTGCGTTCACGCTTTTTAGGCATACAGGAGCTTGCGCTTAAATACCACGGCGGAGGGCACAAAATGGCGGCAGGCGCGACGGTCTATTCAAAAGAGGAAATGAACGAGCTTTTAAAAGAAGCCGACGGACTTTTAAAAGAATTCAAAGCCAAAAACGGAGGCTGGTTATAATGAAAATTCTTATAGTAAACGACGACGGCATAGAAGCCGAGGGAATAAAGCATTTAGTCGAATTTGCCAAAACGAAAGGCGAAGTCTGCGTATTTGCACCGAAAGTTCAGCAGAGCGGAAAAAGCCATTCGATTGAAATTCATAACGCATACGAAGTTAAAAAAGTTGATATTTTCGGCAAGGACGTAGAAGCTTACAGCGTTGACTCCACCCCCGCCGACTGCGTCAGAATTGCCGTTTTAGGGCTGAAAAAACAGTTTGACCTTGTAATTTCGGGAATTAACTGCGGACACAATCTCGGAGGTGATATTCACTATTCGGGCACGGTCGGCGCGTGTCTGGAAGCGGCAAAATGCGGAATTAAGGCAATGGCTGTTTCGGCTTGCTTCCGCTCGTTTGACAACGCCGTTAAAAACCTTGACAGAGTTTTTGAATTAATTCAAAAACAGAATATGTTCGCACACGCGGAAATTCTTAACGTCAATTTCCCTGAAAAAGGCGACGAAATTCTGATTACAAGAATGGGTCCTGCGATCTATACCGACGATTTCGAGTTTCTGCCCGACAATATGGTCGCGCCGAAGCTCGTCTGCCTGTACGACGGCACGAAAGATTTGACGCTTGACACCGACGCAACAATGACGGGGCATATCACTATAACCCCTCTCTGTTCGGACCTGACCTCTTCATCTTACGAACTCTTGACAAAAAAAGTCGGTTAAAATTCAGAATAACGCCTTCCATTCAACAGGAAGGCGTTAATAAAAGAACAACCTTCCTCTCGGAAGGTTGTTCTTTTATTTGTTAAACACTATTCTTTTCTTAAAATCTTTTAAGCTGCCGGATTGATATCTATAGATACAATTCTTGCCTGACCAACAGACATAGCAATTAACACTTCATTAACCGCTGCGTCAAATTCGATGGTTATATCGTGACCGACAACCGAAATCGCAGCATTAGGGAATGCAGCTTTAAGATTACTTTCTAAGTTAGCGGTATAGCTACCAACACTTGAACTGTGGAAAACAATTTTCGTTATTCCCGTATATTCGATTTTAAAGTTAGTGCCCTTATATGCACGAAGCTCATCTGCTGTATAATTTCCATTATTGCAAGCAGTTGAAGAAGAAGCTTTGTCAAGAGTTACAGTAGCGCCACCGCTTATAAATGTAACCTGATCGGCTTCAAACTTATCTCTGTTTGCGGCGGCAAACGTAACCGTAGCCGGGTTACCTGCAACCACGTTAGATAATTTTTTAACAGTTATAACGAATTGCTTATTTTTAGTAGCTTCACCGCATTTTGCCGTTACGGTAATGGTAACGGTTGCATCGCTTGCATCTGCTGCCGGACGGGTAACTTTACCGTCGTTAGCTATTACCGCTGTGTTGCTGCTTGTCATACTGAGAGTAACGCCTCTGAAAGAGGGTTTAGCAAGAACTATGTCTGCAATTACAGTACTCTCAAATTCAACTTCATTTAACGCAGCTTCTGCCCTTTGTTCGTCAGTTCTCTTGTCTTGCTCTAAATTTTTACACGTAACGTTGACATCGCCGCAATAGCTCATCTCAAACTTGCCGCTATAAACCTGAAGGCAACCTTCAAAAGTAATGAGATCGCCTCTGCAAACATCACCCTCGCCCTTCAAGAAAACCGAGTCAGGCTTAATTCTGTAAACTTGCAATGCGTCGTCGCTGTTTTTGTTTTTAGCATCGGAATATTCATCAACAATATAGATATCGGAGAAATTGCTATACTGTGAGCTCCAGGTACCGGGATCTACTACGTAACCCTTAACGGTAACTACTTTAGCGGTAGTTCCATCTTCCGAATAATACTTGAACGTATTTTTACCGTTTTTAATTTCGATAACCTTAGTAGTATCAAGAGCCAAAACCTGAGCAACGGACATGATGTCGCTTACTTTCTGACCTTTGAGGGTTCTGCTAAATTCGTGCTTTGCCGATTCATTGCCTGCAGTTGCAGTTGCGGTAAGCTTGTAAGCAACATCTGCTTCAGGTCTGGAATTGACGCTGATAGTGACTTTGTTGTCTGAATCGAGCTCTGTCCCGACCGACATATAGGTTGCTACCTCTTGGCTGACAGTCCAGGTTATAGCACATTCTATACCGTTGTACTGAGTTTTACCAAGTACTGCAAAGCTTGCGTCGGTTTCGTTATAAGACGCTTTGCCGTACATTTCTTTAACTTGGTCTATGGCGCCGTTTACAACCTCGGTATAGTTAACACCGTCTTTGTCGTCGCCGCACGCTGCAAGTGAAGCCGTACAGGTTACACCTATGGTGAGAGCAAAAATTAATTGGCATTATCTTCTTATTAAGGAAATTAAAGGAAATTTTTTTTTTTTTTTAAATTTTTTTTTTTTTATTTTACAACCCCCCGTGATGTAGTCAGTACGGTGACACTTAATCTGATAACCGCCGTTAAAGAGCTCTACAACGCCCTTGACGTTTATAACCTTGTTAAGATAAGCGTCTGCTGTTACGACGTTACCGTTTTCGTCTTTTAAAACTTCCGTACGGATAGTAATCGTAGAACCGTTTTCAGCCTGGCAAGTAATAGTCATTGCGCCTTTACTTGCGGATTCTTCTTTATTCGTAGTATAGATTTCTGTAACTCTCAAATTTGACATTGAAAGCGAAGTACCTAAAGCGGCTTCTTTATAAGAAAGTGAAACCACTTCGGTTTGCTCCTCTCCGTCAACGACATTTGTGACTTCAACGTTTACGTTTTTTGCGGTTGAAGCAAAGTCAGCAGGAGCCACAGCGCGGAATGCGTTGTCAATACCTACGCCCTCTTCGATAATGTTGCAATTATTCGGATTGTCCTTGTTATACCTGTCGTATTCCTTGATATCGGTTATCTGATAGTATCCGCCCTGCTCGTAGTATTGTACTATTCCGGATACGCTTACTTTATTACCGACGGATAAAATACTGAGTACTTTGCCTGTTACGTAGCTGTAATAGACGGGCATTCCTATGCAAATTCCTTTTTCTTCATAACCTTCTATATCGTAATAAACTTCCTCGATATATGCCGAGTTATTGAAGTTTGCAACTATGGTACCTTCAACCATTATCCTTTTATTTGCATACGCTTCTGTATTGAAACGAAGCTCCTTCAAGGTGACGTTTATAGGTCCGCCGTAGTAATAATCGGGGTCTTTCTCTCCCGAGAAAACAACCAATTTCTCGCTTTCCGCCTGATCGAGAGCAGCTTTTGCCGTAGCGCCGTATCTGTTATCTGAAACGCCAGAGCCGAACGCGTGCCCCGATTGTAAAATTTCGAGATTAAGGTTTCTGAACTCGGTAGCACCCGCAGGTCTATACCAAACCCAAAGCAGATATCTCGTACCCGTTGAGTCGACGTTCCATTTATCGTCGTTTGATTCTATTACGATAGAGCCGCCGTTTCTTGTAGTTTCAAGTTTGCTCTTCGTGAAGTTAGATGCCGCCTTGCCCCATTCTTCGATTTGTCCCGTTGACTCCGGCGTATTGATTGCAAGATAACGCGCCTTTGCATAACCCTTTGTAGGAGCGTCGTCCGCTAAGAAATCATTCGCGTTATTGCAACCTGGTAACGTAGAGTTCGCTACTGTATCGAAGTGCGTTGTATCGCCGTCAACGTGCAGTCTTATCGTTACTTCCTGCTTTTTGGTATTACTTGTAAAATCAAGCTTAAGTTGTTCTACATAGTCAACGTGATTGTCTTTACCGTCATCACTGCTTGCATCGCCGCAAGCAGCGGTAAATACGGGTATTGTCAAAACGGCAGCGCATAACGAAGCTACTAATATTTTAACAAATTTTTTCATAATTATTAACCCAACTGTTTACATTCCTGAACTGCTTTCTTAAAAGCTACGTCAATCGTATCCTGTCCCTTTAAAACGCTGACCAAAAGAAGTCCTACCTGCTCGCGCGCCTTTGCGGAACCTCTGAACGCGGGCGAAGTATAGAAAGCACCTTCTTTTTGTGAAAGTTCCCAACAAATTTTCGCTGCCTGAGCAGTTAAACCCGCATCGTTACCACCAGCCTCTGAAAGGAATTCCTGATAAGTATCGCTGTTAAAAGTCGATTTGGTTACAGGAGCGTAGCCGGAAACTTCGGAGAACTTACCCTGGAACGCAATGTCTGTCGAGAGGAATTTAACTAAAAGCCAACTTGCAAGCACTTCGTACGCATTTTCTTTTTTAAAGATACATACGGAAGGACCCTGTAATATCGTTTTGGGGTTGTTTTTATCAATCTGAGGAATAGGAGCTACGCCGACCTCAAATACCGCCTGACCATCCGTGCTACCGGGAGCCTGATACGAGCTACCGCCTGTTGAACCTATGGACATATAGCACTTAACCTTATCGGCAGCTGTTTCGGTAAAGAGATTAGACGAATAAGTACCGTAAGTACCCTTGGTAGTCAAATAACGGTTATCGCACCAAGTTTTAAGCTTCTCAACCATTTTTCGGTTATCCTGATTATCGAATATATAATGGTCGCCTTCGTACGAAGTGTAATCTGAACCAAGTTGTTCACACATCGTTATAAATAAGTTATCTTCACTATCGTAACCGAGAGCTATACAATTATTGTCGATTTCTGTGATCCTTTTGCAAACTTCTTCCATTTCATCCCAAGTGGTTGGAACAGTTAAGTTGTTAGCGTCAAAGAAAGTCTTGTTGTAGAAAAGAACTTCGGTTGACTTAGCAAAGGGAATCGTATAAGTATGACCGTCTTCAAAATTAGAACCCTCTGCAAAAAACGCATCGATATAATCGTCTTTTTCCGCCTGTGTAAGCCCCAACGTCACCGTTCCTGTAGCAGTCGTTGACTTAACGTCTTCATAACCGCTTCCGGGAAGGAAGTATTCGTCGATAGCAATAACCGATTTAGAACGGTTATACAGCGCGACGTGATCCGAATAGCAATAAGCTACGTTGGGCTGTTTTCCGCCTGTAATCTGAGTTGCGATTTTATCGTGAAAATCGCTCCAGTTTTTAGTTCCGTTATCGATATTTACCTTAATATTGGGATAAGTTTCGTTAAATCTGCTAATTGCGGCAACGATTTCATCATTGAGTTTTTGACCGGTAGTATTTGCAAAAGTAATTTCTACTTTTCTTCCGTCGTAACCGCCTTCGGGCATTGTAAGTTCAGGAACTTTAGATCCGCCGCAACCTGAAATCGCAAGACTTGCTCCTAAAGTGCAAGCTAAAACGCCAGCCATTAAAATTGAGCCAAATTTTTTCTTCATAGTAACTCCTTTTTCTTTATTTTATTACCTTTCTGTAATCCTCAGCAAAGCTATTAAATCCATAGTTTATCTTTGGACGACAAAACGGATAATCTTTTAATTTATTATGTTTTAAATTAAAGCCTTTATTAATTAACCTTTTATACCGCTTCTCGATACGCCTTTCATAATATATTTACGGAAGAACAGGAACACGAGGAACAAAGGAACCGTTACCAACACTACTGCCGCCATCTGAGCGGGGAAGTCGAAGTTGTTGCCCTCACCCCAGTTCGCCTGTCGCAAAGCTACGGTCATCAGCCAATAATTCTTATCCGAATTTACAAGATTCGGCCAAACGTAAGAGTTCCAGCTACCCATCATTTTCAATATCGTAATCGAAATCAAAGTAGGAGCGGCAAGCGGGATCATAACTTTCCAGAGGTATTTCAGATCGCTCGTGCCGTCCACTTTCGCCGCTAAATACAGCTCGTTGGGAATCTGCATAAAGTTCTGCCTTAAAAGGTAAATATAGAATACGCTTACAAGGAACGGAACTATCAGTATGGTAAAGGTGTTATCCCAAGAGAACCAGCTGACGGTCGTTATATAGTTGGTTATGGTAAACAGTTCGCCGGGTATCATCATCGTTGCAAGCAAAGCCGCAAACAACGCGTTTTTGCCTTTGAAATTGAAACGCGCGAACGCATACGCCGTAAGTACGGTAATTATCAGTGAAAGTATCGTCGATACTATACCCACAAAACAGGTGTTTAAAAATATCCTGCCGAACTGAACTTCCTCAACCGCAATTTTATAAGTTTCAAATCTGAACTGATGCGGCCAAAGCGTAGGCACCGTTGCCCTGTACTCCTCAATCGTTTTGACGGATGACATAAGCATCCAATAAAACGGGAACAGCACTATGAAAGCCATAACAATTAGAAAAATATAAAGTCCGGATTGTACCAAAATCTTCATTGCAATCTGCTTTTTTGAAACAGATTCAACGTCCTTTTCTTTCATTACATATGATTTTGCGTCCTGTACCGCCGCTTGTTCTGCGGATACGCTTTCCTGAACTTCGGGGGTAACTTTGTTTTCGTCAATATTATTAATATTATCCGCCATATTTCACCTCCTTAGTAATGTACCTTTTTCTTACTTACGTACAAATTCACCAAAGTTACGGCAAATATGATAGCAAAGAGTATCAGCGCGGCGGCACTTGCACGCCCCTGACCTGATTTAACGCTTTCATAAATCAACCCGACCATCGTATCTACTTCGTGGTTGCCGGGTCCCATTGCCGGACCGAATATACCTACCACGCTTGAATATTCTTTAAATCCGCCGATAAAGCCGGTTATTACGACGTACGCTATCATAGGTGAAAGCATAGGAACGGTTATGCGCCAGAAAGTTCTGAAACGGGACGTTCCATCAACTTTTGCCGCCTCGTAATACTGTTTGTTTACTCCTTGCAGTCCGCCTAAAAGAACGAGTATCTTGAACGGCAATGCGTTCCAGACTATATAAATCGTAAGTACTGCTATATTAGCAGCATATGAGGATCCGCCGTCTATCCAGTTTATTCTCTTTCCGCCGAGTGCCTCTATGATGGTGTTTATAAGACCTATCGAATCTGGTTCAAGCCCCGAAACGCCGCCTATAATCTTGAACATTGCCGCAAATACCATACCAATCGCTATGGTGTTTGTAACGTAGGGCAGAAAGAATATCGTTTGCAGCGTCCTTCTTACAAACTTTATGGAGTTGAGCGCAACGGCGATCAAAAGAGCAAGCATCGTGGAAATGGGGACAGTTAATACCGTAAGCAACACAGTTGTCAGCAATGCGTCTTTAAATCTGTAAAAAGTTACGATACTTTTAAAGTTATCAAAGCCGAATTTGAACGTCTCTCCGCCTATTTCCGCATGGCTGTCATAGTTCTCAAGAAACGCCATTCTCAACGTATTAATAATCGGCCAGACAGTGAATATGAGCAACAGGACAAGCGCAGGAGCCAGATACAGCCAGGCTTTCCATTGGTTTTTCTTTTTATCCATTGTTTACCCTCTTAATTACTTAGTCGTCGGCTTTTTTGCCGTTGAAGATTTTGCCGCCGCAGGCTTCTTGGTTGCCGAAGTCTTAGCCGCCGTTGTCTTCGTTGCGGTAGTTTTCTTTGCAGTAGTCGAAGCAGTTGACTTAGCTGTTGCAGGCTTTGAAGCCGTCGTTTTAGCCGTTGCAGGCTTCTTTTCCGCTTCGGGTTTCGCTTCCGCCGTCTTAGCCGCCGTTGTTTTTGCCGTTGCGGGCTTCTTAGCTGTCGAAGTCTTAGTTGTAGCTGTCTTCGTTGCGGTAGTTTTCTTTGCCGCAGTCGAAGCAGGTTTCTTTGTTGCAGGCTTCTTTGCAGGAGCCTTCACCTCTTCCTTTACCTCTTCCACGACGGGAGCTTCTTCCGTCTTGACTTCTTCTGCGGGAGCTTCGACGGGCACTTCTTTGACTTCTTCAAGAGGTTTGACCTCTTCTGTTTTAGCCTCTTCTGCCACGGGAACCGGAGCTTCGGTTTGCGCTTCCTCCACGGGAGGCACTTCCGCCGTAACGGTTGCATCCGCGATAATTTCTTCGGCTTTTTTCTCTTTCTTTGCGAACAAGCCTTTTATTTTTGCAACGACGCCCTTCTTCTCTTCGATGACGACTTCGGTCTTGACCTTGTCGTCAGCCTCTCTGGGAAGAGGTCCGTTGTGGTTGACGTAGGACTGACCTTCGGCTTCCATTTCCGCAACGATTGCCTCGTGCATCTTTATCTGTTCGCCGAAGCGCACTCTGTCCTCTGTTTCTTTATTGAATAAGAGAACCTTGTGGGGTTTTAAATTGAATTTGACCGTCTCGCCCTTAATATTGCCCATATCGTCGGCGGAAATTATCGAGCGGACTACGGGGTTTATCGAGCTTTCGCTTGTTGAAACCACAGAAACGTCCCTGCCCATTACGTCTATGCCCGAAACCGAACAGGTAAGCTTGCCCTTGCCGTCGAGAAGGAAACCTTCGGGACGGATACCGACGTAAACTTCCTGATTTTCGACGAGGCCGACATCCATAACTTCCTCTTCGCCTATGTAGAGCTTACCGCCCTCGACTCTGCCCGAGAACAGGTTGATAGGCGGAGCGCCGAGGAATTTTGCAACGAACAGATTTGCGGGATCGTCATAGACCTGCTGAGGTTTGCCCGTCTGCATTATGACGCCTAATTTCATAACCACGATATAGTCGGAAATCGACATTGCCTCTTCCTGATCGTGGGTTACGAAAATCGTAGTTATCTGCGTACTTCTCTGAATTCTTCTTATCTCTTCCCTCGTCTGCAATCTGAGTCTTGCGTCGAGGTTAGATAAAGGCTCATCCAAAAGAAGAACGCGCGGCATTTTGACAAGCGCACGTGCTATCGCCACGCGCTGCTGCTGTCCGCCTGAAAGTTCGGACGGCTTGCGGTTCATAAACTCGTCTATCTGAACGAGCTTTGCAACCTCTAACGCACGGTTAAGCATTTCCTCCTTAGAGAGCCTGTTTTCCCCCTTTAAATTCTGTAAAGGGAATAAAATATTCTGTTGAACTGTCATATGAGGATAGAGAGCATAGTTCTGGAACACTAACCCTATACCTCTGTTTTCGGGCGACAACTTAGTAACGTCATCCTCGCCGAAGAAAATTTTTCCGCTTGACGGAGCCTGCAAACCGCTGATCATATACAGCGTCGTCGACTTACCGCATCCGGAGGGACCCAGAAGTCCGATGAGCTTGCCGTCGGGGATTTCAAGGGTGAAATCATTTACGGCGGTAACGCCCGTTTTCTCCTTTTTGTTGCGGCTGGGGAAAATTTTTGTAAGGTTTTGCAATACGACTTTCATAACTTTTCCTTATGGTTTATTTATTTATAAAATTTTTATTTTCTACTTTTTGCATTTTCTGCTGTTCGGGCGCCGTCGCCTCTTCTCTGTCCTGCAAAGTCTTTTTGGCTATAAGCTCGTCTTCCGAAGCATAAATCATCTGCGTCTTCATATCGATAGCTACTGTAGCCGCGAGAATATCGTGTATAGGCGTTTTATTCTTGGTCGCAAAAAAGATTATTATGTCCAGAAGAGCAAGCGCGGCAATGAGGATGAGCATCAATATTCCACCACCGTTTAATATCATATACACCAAAGCGATGGGGAACATAGTTTCGATTGCGAATTTGCCCAGAAGCGTCCTTGCGAACAGCGCGATAGGTTTAATTTTTACGCAGTTTTCTTTGACTAAGCCGATACCGAAAACTTTTTTGCCGATCGTCTGACCGTTCTTGAAGAACAGCGGAATCACAAATTCCAACGCTATATACGAGAGCAGAAGCCCTATCGAAATCATCATAAATATCAGACTTACCACATAGGAAAACTGGCTGTCGTATTTGTGCGCGTACGGCGTTTCCTGATAAACCGTGTATGCTTTATATGCGTCCGTGCCCTCTAACTTTTTACCTTTGTCTTCAATCATTTTCGAAAGCAGATCAGTCGATAACGCTTCCTTTCCGTCCTTATCCTTTAAAGTCATAGCGCCGTCTTCGGCAAACTCTACCGTGTATTCGTAATAAGGCGCTATTTCACCGTAATAAGTCTGGCAATAATCGTCCCATTTTTCACCGTACTCGACAAGCTTATCCTGTTGTTTGTCAAAATTACAAATAAGACTGATTATCCACATAAAGCCGGTGGTGAGCACCGCAAGCAATACAGCGTCTAAAAGGAGTGCGGAAAGTCTTTTGATTATACCTATTTTTTTAAGTTCGAACATTCTCTGCGCTCCAAAATTGCAAGTACAACGGCAGAAATTTTCACACCGTTTACACTATTATAACTTATTTAACGGAGGAAATCAAGGGACTAAACGAAATTGATTGTGAAATTTTGCATTAAATTGCTTAAATATTACAATTTTGCGGTGAATTCGTAGACGTATTCCACGCTCTGACCGCTTTCGGCCTTGTACGTTATCTCCATTTCGGCAAGGAAATCGCCGAAGATAGCGTTTATCTTCATATCGCTGCACACAACGTCTCTGCCGAAAAAGCCAGACGGATTTATTACGTTAGCCTTAAACGCGACGTCGCTTATCGAAGTATCCGAAAAATATTCTTCCTTGAAAGTCATTCCTCCTGCCGAAATAACTTCCGTCGAGGGTAACTCGGCAGAATCTCCGGACATCTGAACGACTACTCCGTCCTTTATCACGGCGCTTCCGTTTTTAACCGTCTTGAACTGCGCGTCGGCGCTGTCAATAGAAAGAGAGGAAAACTCTTCTATGCTGTAAGTTACGGTGACGTCGCTGTCGCCGTAAGCAAGAGTGTACTTGCTGACAAGCGAAGTGTCCTCATCGAATTTATCCGTAACGGTAAGAACTATCTGCGAGTAATTTTTCGATAAAAGACCTTGTAGTTTACCGTAACCGCTGACGGGCTTGTCGCCGTCGCACGATTTACATCCGCCCAAACCTGCCGCGGCGGCGCAGGCGGCGCCGACCGCTATTATTGCAATAATCGATTTTTTCATACTTTTCTCCTGTCAGCGGATTTTTACGAGAACCGCTAAAAACGCGTTCACGTGTTCGAAAAAGTTTTTCATTGCCCCGACCGCGATATCGGATGAAATCCCGGACGACGAATTATAAGAATTTATCATTTCGTTGTAAGCCGTGACAGCCGCATCCAGAGTCGCCTTTTCGGCGGTAACTTTGCTCTTTTCGCCGTCTGTAAGCTTATTGTAAGCTTGTATCGCGTTCTTGATTGCGTTGAACCTTGTTTCCGCAGAACCGGAAGACGGGATAGACGCAACAGCAGTTTTGAACGCCTTGATATTCGACGTTTCTCCGTCGGGGATATTTCCGCCGTTTTCCAAATCTTCCTGATACTTTTTATAAGCCGCGTCGAGCTCGGCTATCTTTTCAGCCGCGGCTTTTCTCTCGTCGGCGGTGAAAGTATCCGCAATTGCGTAAGCCTCGTCAATCGCCGCTTTTCTTTCTTCAAGCGGACCGTTTTCGTTATCGACCAGTTCTGCAACTATCGCATAGAAATTATCCAGCTTTGCCTGATCGACGTCGGGCTCGACTGTTCCGCCGTTTTTATCCTGTTCGAGTTTCTGCCTTGCGGCGGCGAGAATTGCGATATCGTCCAGAGCTTCCGCCTTTTCGTCGGAAGTCAGCGTATCGTAGATTGATTCCGCATAAACAATCTGCTCTTCCCTTTGCTCTATCGTGCCGTTATCGTCGATTGCCATAACAGCGTTATGGAACGCAACGAGCTTCTCGTTTACGGGAGGTTCGGGTTCTGTTCCGCCCTGATCTTCACCGTACTCGATAACTATACTTTCAAGATATACGGCATAGCCGTTAGGGTCGGGTTTTGCGTTGAGCGTGAAATACTTATCGGTACCGTCGAGCGTCCAGGTCGCCGTACCGTTTGCCTCAACGGTTTTTACGCCCCTGTTAGTACCCGTATCGGGTACGCCTGCAACTTCGCCGTAAGGTGTGTCGGAAGTAAGAAGCGTCCATTCCGCAGAAAATTTATTCGGGTTCGTAATAGTGATAGATTTGATATTTCCTGCCGAAACGTTGCTTGCAATATAGCAGCTTGCCTGTTTCTGACTTAACTGGATTTTATCGGCAGGATAACTTGCCGTACCGCCGAAAATATAACCTATTCCGCCGAAACCGTCCTGCGACCACTGTTTGAAACCGTAGTTGTCTGTAAGCGTAAAGCTTGAAAGAGTTACCGTAACGCTGTCAGAAGGAGCTACAACGACGTTGCTTACAGTGACCGTTGCCGTCGCGGTTATCGCAGGGTTATTTTTATCCGTTGCGGTTATAGTCGCCGTGCCTGCTCCCTTTGCCGTGACCGTACCGTTTGAAACGGTTGCGACAGCAGAGTCGGAAGTAGTCCAGTTCACGTCCGCTTTTGCGTTCAAGGGGTCGGGAAGCACGGTCAGGTTCTTCGTCTGTCCTATATCGAGATTTACCGTTGAAGGCGCGATTTCGATGCCTTCGAGCTCCGTTACGGGAGGATCGGGAGGAAGAACGGGATCTCCTCCGCCGTTTCCGCCGAACGTTACCGTCACGCTTTCAAGATAGCAGGCCCCCGTATCTTCGTAATTCAGTGTAAAATATTTATCGTTTCCGTTAAGCGTCCAGATAACGCCTTCCTGCGTTACCGCCTTGACTCCCTGATCGTTGCCGTCGGTAGGTTTACCCGCAACTTCGCCGTATGGCGTGTTGGAAGTAAGAAGTTTCCAATTTTTATTTGCAGTAGTCTTTGAATTTAACTTTACTTCGACTGAAGTAATACCGCTCGTTGCGGAAGTAGTACTTGCAATATACTGACTTGCCTTACTGCTGTTAAACTGCATACTCGAACTGTTTCCGCCGTAAATGAACGCAGTTCCGCTTATTCCTCCTTCCTGCCAGCTATGGAAACCGTAGGATCCCGACAGACTGAAACTGTCGGCAGTTATAGTTGCCGAATTTGTCGGCGTGGGCGGAGTTACCGTACCGCCGCCGTCTTTCGTGACGGTTACCGTTGCGTAATTTTTGACCGAGCTGTCCGAAGCGCTGACTGCGTAAATTTTAGCAGTTCCCTCGGCGTTTGCCGTAACGGTGCCAAGCGAAGATACGCTTGCAACCGCAGGATTATCCGAATTCCAGTTTACGGCACTCGTTGCGCTTGCAGGATTGAAAGTTACCGTGAGTTTTTGGCTCTGTCCCTCTTTGAGCGTTAGCGAAGAGGGCGTAACCGTAAGTTTCGCCTTGTCGGGAGCGGGGGGATCGACTACCGAGCCGTCGCCCCAAATTGCGTCCGCATAGGAAGAGTTATCAATAAACGGATTTCTGTTGCCCTGAATTTTATAAACTTCTTCGTTCCTGTATCTTTCTATATCGTCGACAGGGTCTAATCTGTTCCATTCCAGCAAAAGTTCTTTTGCCGAGTCTTCACTGCCTGCCGACATAATATGTGTAAAATTGAGCGTACCCGAACCTTGACTGTTTACGGTGCCGCCGACTCTGGATGCTGAATTGTAGTGAGTATACATATACATCACTATTCTTGCAGCGTCGCCCTTGACGTTATCCAGAGGCTCGAACACTCCGCCTCCGACGTGACCGCCGAGCATTGAATTAGCTCCGCCGACCTTTCTCGACCAAGCCTCTTTTCCGCCCGAAACTTCGCCGTATTTATTACTTCCGCGCGTGCTGTTAAGTCCGCCCTCGGAAGGTCTTATATGATGCAGGTCGCTTCCGCCGTTGCTTGTTTTCCACAAGCCATTTGAAAGACTCTTACACCATACGTGTTCACGGTTCCAGGTTCCGACAGTACCGCTGAAAGACATAACGGTTTCGTGCGTGTAAAATTCAAGCGCGCCTCTGCCGTCAAGTCCGGGGTCGGTTTTGGGGCCGTAGGTCCTGCAGTCGTCATAAGAAGTGTATCTCTTATGAGTGGAAACAATAAGATCGTGCAACTGACCCAAAAGCTGAGTGCCTTTCGTAGCGGAAATATCCGCATAGTAGTCGGCAGACGTTGCCGCGTCCGCAACGGTATAATCCGTTACAGAAACGACAGTGCGAACCGCCGTAGTTATACCCAAACACATTAAAAGCACCATACCGCAGGATAAAACACGCTTTAAAACGTTTTGCATAACTTCTTCCCTCCGTTAAATTATAATTATTTTGTTCACGAAAACAGTTTTTATAGGGAAAACTATTTTTGTGAATTTATCCTTTTTAACCAGCATTTACGGCACATTGCGACGTATCTGCCGTTTCCGCCTATACAAACCTGCGAACCCGAAGTTACCACTTCTCCCTTATCGTCAAGCCTTGCGTTCACCGTCGCTTTTGCGCCGCAGGTGCAGACCGACTTTATTTCGGTTATCGATTCGGCAATTTCGAAAAGGCGTTTACTGCCGGGGAACAGATGAGTGGTGAAGTCGGTCGAAAGCCCGAAGCACAGCACTGGCACGTCTTTTTCCATCGTTATCAAAGAAAGCTGATCCACCTGTTCGGGCGTTAAAAACTGGCACTCGTCGACGATTACCGCGTCGCAGTCGGGAAAACGGGTATTGTACAGCTCGTACAGATTTTCGTCTTCCTTTACGGCGACAGCCCTTTCATAGAGACCTATTCTCGATTTAACGATATCGGCTCCGTCCCTGTCGTCTATTGCAGGTTTTAAGAGCACGGCTTTCATATTGCGCTCTTCGTAATTGAATTTTGTTATCAGCGCCTGCGCCGTCTTGGAACAGCCCATTGCGCCGAATTTAAAGTATAATTTCGCCATTGTAAATCTTTATAAATTAATGTTCATTTTAAAATTTTCAGCAAGACGGCTCTTGCGTATAAAATTTTTAAAATACGCTTTTTACGACAACGACCTCACGGAAAATTATTTTGCACAGCAAAATTATTTTCGTGAACCTTTACTCTACGGTGCAGTAAACCAAAGGTTCTTCGGCGGGTTTTTTATGGTGAAGCGTGGTAGCGTTCAATAAAATCTTCTCCGCCTCCGCAAACGACTGTTTTTTGTCCGAATAAAGCACTGCTATCTCGTCGCCGGCGTTTACAAAGTCGCCCGTCTTGCGCTTTAAAATTATGCCTGCGGAGTAGTCGATTTCGTCCTCTATCGTGTTTCTGCCTGCGCCGAGGGCAAGGGAAGCGAGACCGTACGCCTCGGTATCCGCTCTCGATATGTATCCGCTTTTCACGCTTTTTACGCTGTGGCTGAATTTGGCTTTTTTAAATAAATCGGGGTTTTGAATAAGCTTTTCGTTTCCGCCCTGAGCCTTGACAGTTTCTATAAGTTTGTTGAGAGCGCTTTTATCGTCTATCGCCCTCTGTGCCATTTTACGGCACTCTTCCGCAGTGCCCTTGCCTGCAAGGCTGAGCATATGCGAGGCGAGAGTGAGGCAAACCTCCGTAAAGTCTTCGGGACCGTGTCCGTTTAAGGTTTCAACCGCTTCGATTACCTCCAGAGCGTTGCCGATAGCAAAGCCGAGCGGTCTGTCCATATTCGTAATCAGCGCAACCATCTTTTTGCCTGCGCGCTTGCCGATATTGACCATAAGCTGCGCAAGCGCCTTGCTGTCCTCCACCGTCTTCATAAACGAACCGCTTCCCGTCTTTACGTCAAGAACTATGCAGTCGTCGTCGGCGGCAAGTTTTTTGCCCATTATGCTTGCGGCTATCAACGGCATACTGTCAACCGTTGCCGTAACGTCCCTTAAAGCGTAGAGCTTTTTGTCGGCAGGCGCAAACTGCCTTGACTGTCCGACAATGGCAAAGCCGATATCGTTGACCTGCTTCATAAAATCTTCGTCCGATAAAGTAGTCTGAAAACCCTCTATCGCTTCGAGCTTGTCGATAGTTCCGCCGGTGTGGCCTAAGCCCCTTCCGCTCATTTTTGCGACCTTTACGCCGAGCGAAGCGACTATGGGAGCTACGACTAAACTCGTTTTATCGCCCACGCCGCCCGTGGAATGTTTGTCGACGCGGATACCGTCGATTGCCGAAAAGTCGAGCTTGTCGCCCGAATCTCTCACGGCAAAAGTCAGATCGGACGTTTCACTGTCCGTCATTCCGTTAAAATAGATAGCCATACACAGCGCGGAAGCCTGATAATCGGGAATTTCGCCTGCCGTATAGCCCTCGACGAAGAATTTGATTTCTTCTTCGCTGAGTTCGTGTCCGTCTCTCTTTTTTTTGATTATATCATACATTCTCATAATAGTCACCGGAAAATTTTATTTTGAAAACCGTCTGTCCCCGACGGATATTCAATACGAATACCCTCCGCCGCGAACGTATTCGGCAAGAAGGTCTCTTGCATAAGTGCCGTCGCCGAGCCGAGCCGTTTCGGTTACGTTGTTGTATCGGTAGTAAGCCGAATAAGTGTCTGTTATTATATAGTAATAGGTGTTGTCCGAAACTTCGGAATAAGATATAGTTGAAAAAACGTGATAATTGTTTTTATCGCTTAAAAATGCCCTTTTGAGGTCATAGCCCCGTATTTTCCCCAGCACTATCGCGTTGTCGAACGGCAGTATCGAGAAAATATCGGCGTACGTCACGTTGCCCTGTTCGAGCCTGTAAGGCGTGCGGAGTTTGAGATATCCTCCGCCGAGAACGACGTTGTAACCGCTCCACTGCGCTCTGCCCGTTTCATAGTAGAGTTTTGCAACGGTTTTGCAGATTTCGTCGGAATTGCGTCTTGTGCCGTTTTTGCCGAGCACCGTCGTGTAGGGATTGTCGTCGGGGAAAAATTCTTTGAAAATTTCGTTCACCACTCCGTCGCCCCCGATATCCGACGAAGCGTATTCGTTGCTTGAAACGAGCTTCGGCGCAACAGTGTAATCGGAAGTAATGATGTTAAAGGAGACGTCGGCGCGGCTGAGATACCTGTTTTCTCCTCCGCCCTGCATATGTATTACTCCGTAGTCGTCTTTGATGACGTAGCTCTGATGCGTGTGTCCTTCGAACACCAAATCGATATATCCGTCCGAAAGCGAAGTGTCGTAATAATGAGAAAATTCGCTCTTGGAAAGCGCAGTTACGCTCGTCGGGGAAAGACTTTCACCGTAGCCGTCGTGGATAGTGTAGACGATAAATCTGCAGTCTTCTTTATTCCTCAGCCGTTCGGCTTCGTCCTTAACAAGTCTTGTGAGCGCGCTTCCCGTAACAAATTCGAGTCCGCCCGAAAATTCGCCCGAAACGGAGCCGAGGCAGTCGCCTATCGCGCCTATGACGCCTATCTTTATTCCCGCCCTCTCGACGACCGTCGAAGCCTGACAGAAGTCGGCAGGTTTGCCGTTGTATTTTACGTTGATGGCAAGGAAGGGAAATTCCGCCTGTTCGCTGTTGGGTTTTAAAACGTCCGCGCCCCAGTCGAATTCGTGATTGCCGAGCGCCATTCCCTCGAAGCCGACTTCGTTCATCCATCTGGTCATAAGTCTGCCTTTGTTGGTAGACGACTCCACGGAGCCCTGCCACATATCGCCTGCGGAAAGCAGAACCTCTTCACGCGCATCGTCGGCGTATAAATTTTTTAAATACGTAGTCAGCTCGTCTACGCCCGACTGCGACGGAGTATCCATAAATTTGCCGTGCAGATCGTTTATCGACATAAACGTAAGCTCAATTTTGACACTCTCACCGCACAGATCGCACTTGCCGTTACTATCGTTGTCGGCGTGGGTGCAGTTTACGGGTTTTTCGGACGAGGTGTATTTTCTGACCTCGGAATAGTCGCTGTCAAGATACAGACCGCTGTCGTTGCTGACGGCTTTTACCTTTATGCTCTGATTAAGTTCGAGCCTGACCGTGCGCCCGACTGTCATTTTTTCCGCGTTGTCGTCAATGACGTAAACATAGTAAAGCGTATTTTCGATTTCGCTCCAGGTCGCCGTTCCGTCGTAGCCTATGACTACTTCGGGCGCAGGGAGCTTTTCTTTTTTCTCCGGATTAAGACAGCCCGAAAGAGACGTGCAGACGATAAGCGCGCAGAGGACACACACCGAGATTTTTAAAAGAAATTTTTTCATAAGTTTATAAATCTTTTTTACCGAACGCATACGGCAAAATAGATGACAGCGTATGTACCGAATAATTTTCTTCGGTTCCGAGAATTATTTTGAAGTCGGAGTCGCAGAACTCGGCAATGACCTGTCTGCACACACCGCAGGGCGCGCAGAGGGGCGAGGTTTCGCCGTCTCTTCCGCCGACTATCGCAATGGCTTCGAACTCGGTTTCGCCCTCGCTGACGGCTTTGAAAATCGCCGTGCGTTCGGCGCAGTTCGTGGGAGTATAGGCGGCGTTTTCTATATTACAGCCTGTGTAAACCTTTCCGCTCTTTGTTAAAAGCGCCGCGCCGACCTTGAAATGCGAATATGGTGTATATGAAAATTTACGCGCTTCCTGCGCCGATTTCATAAGTTCTTTATAGTCCATTATTTAATAACCTCTCCGAGAAAGCTTTCGCCCTTTGTATCTTTCTGCGCAACGCCGAAATATTCCAAAACGGTTGCGCTGATATCCGCAAAAGTTTTCCTTGTGCCTAAATTCACACCGCTCTTTATCGCGTCTCCGCAGATAAGCATAGGCGTGTATTCTCTCGAATGGTCCGTAGACGGCGTTGCGGGATCGCAGCCGTGGTCCGCCGTAATCAAAAGCACGTCGTCCCTTTTCATATCCTTCAAGAAATCGGTCAGAAAATTATCGAACTCTGTCGACGCGGCGGCATAGCCCCTTACGTCGTTTCTGTGACCGTACTTCATATCGAAGTCGACGAGATTGATAAAGCACAGCCCCGAAAAATCGCGGTTCTGCATTTCTTTCGCAACCTGCATTCCGTGCGCGTTAGACGCGGTGCGGTTGCTTTCGGAAAGACCGCTTCCTGCGAAAATATCGTAAATTTTACCGACCGAAATGGTTTCGTAACCCTCTTCCTTCAAAAGGTTGAGCATTGTGTCCGACGGGGGTAAAAGCGAAAAATCGTGTCTGTTGGAAGTGCGCGCGAAAGGATACTCGCCGTTGAAAGGTCTTGCAATGACCCTGCCTACGCCGTGCTTGCCTACGAGCATCGCTCTTGCAATCTCGCAGTAGCGGTACAGCTCCTCCACGGGCACAACGTCCTCGTGCGCGGCGATCTGAAATACGCTGTCCGCAGACGTATACACTATCAACGCGCCCGTTTCGACGTGTTCTTTTCCGTAATCTTTAATAACTTCCGTGCCCGAATAAGGCTTGTTACAAATGACTTTACGCCCCGTCTTTGCTTCGAATTCCTTTATAACTTCGTCGGGGAAGCCGTTCGGGTACGTGGGCAGGGGGTCGGGCGAAATTATGCCTGCAATCTCCCAGTGTCCTATCGTAGTATCTTTGCCCATAGACTTTTCCGCCATCCTCGCATAGCTCGCCAGCGGCGCTTTTACGCCTCCGCCGACGCCGTCTATATTGAAAAGTCCTAATTTTTTAAGGTTGGGACAGTCGAAAGCAGGGTGAGAACGAATAGCTCCCAAAGTATTGCTTCCCTCGTCGTGCCACAAGTGCGCGTCGGGAAGCTCGCCTATGCCGTAACTGTCTAAAACTATAAGGAAAAATCTCTTTGCCATTTTATTCTCCATTTTTTAAAACGCAAGCCTGACGCCGTATTCCGCGACGTAAGTTTATCAAGCCAGCTCCAAAGCGATTTTCATCATCTGCGTAAACGAATTCTGTCTCTCTTCCGCGGTGGTGTTCTCTTCGGGGTGAAGGAAGCTGTCGCTCACCGTGCAGATACAAAGCGCGCTCTTTCCTGCGCGGGCTGCATTGCAGTAGAGAGCCGCGCTCTCCATTTCAACGCCCAGAACGCCCATTTTCGCCCATTGCATACCGCTGTTCATATCGTCGTAGAACATATCGGAAGAGAAGATATTTCCGACTTTGTAATTTACGCCTGCCTTTTCGCACAGCTCCGCCGCCCTTTTTGCAAGGTTAAAATCGGCAATCGGGCAGAACGTTCCGGGGAGATTGTACTGCATTGCGTAGTTGCCGTTGGTGCAGGCGCCGAGCGCGATTATTATATCCCTTACGTGCAAATCTTTATCGAACGAACCGCACGAACCGATACGGATAATATTTTTTACTCCGTAGAAATTAAAAAGCTCGTACGAGTAAATGCCGATTGACGGCTGTCCCATTCCCGAAGCCATTACCGAAACGCGCTTGCCGTTGTAGGTGCCCGTATAGCCGTTGACTCCGCGCACGTTGTTTACAAGCTTTGCGTCCTTTAAAAAGTTGTCGGCAATGAACTTTGCACGCAGGGGATCACCGGGCATAAGAACCGTTTCGGCGAAGTCGCCGTAGTTTGCCGTAATGTGCGGTGTGGGTACGTTTTTCATTTCTTTACTCATACAAGTTTTTCTTCCTTTACTATTTTTACTATTTTTGAGGTGCCGAGTCTGTCAGCTCCGAGCGCGACGAAATCTTCCGCGTCCTGAATGGAAGAAATTCCGCCTGCCGCTTTGATTTTAACGTTTTCGCCGACGTGTTCTGAGAAAATTTTTACGTCCTCTTTCGTTGCGCCTGCCGTCGAAAAGCCCGTCGAGGTTTTGATATAATCAGCCTGAGCCGCCGTGACTATTTCGCACATCTTTATTTTTTCCTCTTCGGTAAGAAGACAGGTTTCGATTATTACCTTTAAAATCTTGTCTCCGCATACGGATTTGACGGCGGTAATCTCGTCCTGAATTTTATCGTAGAACTTTGCCTTTAAGTCACCGATATTGATGACCATATCGATTTCGTCGGCGCCGTTTTTAACTGCGTCAGCCGTCTCAAAGACTTTGACTTCCTTTGTGTTGTAGCCGTTGGGAAATCCTATAACCGTGCAGATTGCAAGATTGTCGCCTGCGTATTTTTTAGCGTCTTTTACAAAACAGGGCTGAATACAAACCGACGCGGTCTGATATTTTATACCGTCGTCGATAAGCGCCTTAATGTCCTGCCACGTCGCAGTGACGGAAAGATTTGTATGGTCGCACTTTGCCAAAATGTCCTTGATATCCATTTGTTTCCCCTTTGGAAATTTATTTTTGCGGTTGAATACTTCAATGCACTCATATTATTATAATTCAAGTCATTCTAAATGTCAATATATAAATATGCTAAATTTTAACAAAAATTGTTTAATGTACACATTGTTTACTTTCAATCGATTTAGAAAATTAAAAGAGGCGGTTCACACCGCCTCTTTTACATCGTTTGGGTATAGTTTATTTAATTAACCTGCAAATGAGAAATCTGCACAAGTGTAAGTCCAACCGTTACTTATCTCCCAGTAGCTGTTCATATTGCTTGCACTCTTTACAGTAAGAGTACCGTTCGATACCGTAAACGTCAAAGTTTTGCCTACACTTATAGGACTGCCATCCGTCTGTTTTGTTACAGTGATAGTAAGCGTATTACCTTCAAGAACACCCGTAAATTCAATAGCGCCGTCATAAGAGCTCGGATGCGAGCCCGATGCCGTAAAGCTCATTTTACCGCTTATATCAATATCGTCGTTAAATTCAATGTAATCTTTACTGCTTGAAGCGTGAACGAACTTCAAACCTGCAAACAAGCTTTTACCGGACAACGTTTTATTTGCAACGTCAAGACCGTAAGTCGTAGATTCGGCTCCGTCGTAGATAGTAATCTGCTTTCCGTTTACAACGTACGTTTTATTCGTATCGGTCACACCGCCCAAACCGTCAAGATTTATTTTTGAGCCGTCGGGCATAGTGTATTCGCCTGCATAGCCGTCCTGAACCTGCGTAAACGCGCCGTCCGCTACGGTTATAACCTTCATTGAATTATTTAAAATAAAATTCAGTTTACCTTCATTCAGAACGTAATCAACTTCAACACCGTCAACGCTGAGCTTGCCTGTACCGGTCGATACCACGGTCGCATTCAAACCGTTTAAAGAACCGTTGAAAGTTCCCTTCGTTCCGTCGTTGAAAACGTACTCTTCACCGTTGATTTTAATTATCAGATATGCCGTATCGTCGCCTTTATTGCCCGAACCGTCTTTTTGGTATTGCAGAGTCAATTCACCCGTACCTGTAAGAGTAAACGTCGAGGTCTTAGCCTGCTCCTGCGTATAATTAGAACCCTTGGTATTAATAGCAGTACCCGTTACTCCGTTCGTAGCAGACGACGTGAGATAGTCGTAGCCAGCTTCGGAGCTTAACCAGTAAGTTACCTCAACTATAACCAGGCCGTCACCGTTTGCCGCTATTTTCATAGTTGACTTAGTATTGCCTTTCCCTTGGTTGTTGCTCTTCCAGAAACCGTTTGAATCGTAAACAAACTTATAAGGGTCACCAAATGATACATTATAGCTTCCTACTTCCTGCCACTTAGCGTAAACGACGGTATCTTCCATTATTACTGTACCTGAAACAAATTCTTCGCCCCAGTCGCCGTCAGCGCCGTCCTTGGTGAACCAGCCCGCAAACACTTTGCCGTCAAATTTATCGGTAACTTCAAGCAGAGTTTCAACCTTATCGTACGAAGTCATATTTTCAACGTGATTTGCCGTGCCCTGTCCGTTGTAGTTATAGGTAAGTGTTACGGGCACGTAAACCTTAGGCGTTGCGACGATATCTTTAACCTGTGCAATATCAAGGTTGCTTTTTGCGCTACGATCTTTACTATACGTAAACTTGACCGTATCACCTGCATTCAGGTCGAAAGTAAATTCTTTGAATTCAACGGTTTCGGTTTTTCCGCCGATATCGGAACCGTATTTTGTGCCATTTACATATATGGTCAACTTATCGGAAGAGAATTCACAGCTTGCACCCGCTTTAAGCGTAACGATAGAGTTGGCAAGTATTTTTATTTCCATAGTTGACGACGTGCTGTCTTCGTCATAGTTTCCGCTCGTCCAGACGCCGTCGGTTTCCGTCCACTTGTAAGAGCCGGAAGTCGTTACCAAATAAGGCTCGCTTTCTTCCCACTTGGCGTAAACGGTCATAGTTGCGGAAGAAATCAAAGTGTCGCCCGTAACTTCTTCGCCCCAGTCGCCGTCCGTTCCGTCCTTCGTAAACCAACCTTTAACAATCTTGCCGTCCTGATACAGTGCAGGAGCAAGATTTGACGAACCGATCTTTTCTCCGACGTATTTTGAGGAATAGGTTACGTTGTCAATGCCTGTTTTGCCGTAGTTGAAGGTTACAACCGACTTTTCAAGCCACTTGGCGTGAAGAATAACTTCGCCCTCTGCCGTCGGCGTAAACGCCGTCGTGTACTTAGTACCGGAGAAATCAGCGTTAGCATACCAGCCGTCAAAGTCGTGCGTTGCGGTATTTTCGGGAACGGTAATTGTCGCCTTCGTGTTTGTATTTACGCGGACATCTGCAACCGTGCCGTAAGCCGTGTCGAACTTGACGGTTGACATAGGCTTTTTAACAGAGCAGGTCTTTGCATCAACGTCGATTACTGTTATCTCATAATAAGCGTCGCTGAATTTCAGTTTGATAACTTCGCCTTCAACCGTATAAGTACCGACAGTTCCGTCAACAGTAACACTGCCTGCGCCGTTTAAGTTAAGCGTTGTGAAACCTAATTCCTCTTCGCCGACTTTCGTTACTGCATAATCGCCCTGTCTTCCGTCAAGAGGCATAAGCGAACCGCTAATCTTTATCGACTTGCTGATAAGATTGTTTTCGCTGTCGTAAACGTAGAGTTCTTCCTGCTTATAACAATTTTCCGCAGCAACGGCATCGGTTGCCGTTTCGGAAGCTTTAAAGGTTACGCCGAAATAAATCTTATCGCCGTTTGCAAAGATATTGTAAGAGTTACTGCCGAACGTTGCGGTTATAGCCCTTGCCAAGCCTTTACCGCCCCATGTAGAAGCCTTTGCGCTTGCCGTATCGTCGGGTACAAGTAAAATAAACTTAGAAATATCAATCTTTCCTGCTTTTGCAGCGTCAAGCGTTCTATAAGACTGCCAGCCGACCAAAATTAAACCCGTAGTTTTATCGATTACGCCTTTATCGAAATAACGCCAGTAATCAGCACTTTCGTCGTTCTGCGTCCATTCAAGTATAATTTCATTTGATTCATCACTGTAACCGTGAATGACCATAGGGTTTTTATTAGTACCATTGTTGCCGAAAGGATAAGCACCGGTTTTAGCGGTTGTTAAACCGTCTGCACTAAATGTTAATTTGTTGCCGCTACTACTGCACGTTGCTCCCGATGAAGTTGTATTATGATAATAGGCAGAATATGTCTTGTAATATGCAGGCGCATCTATCCACTTGGCGTAGATAACAGTATCTTCGGTTACCGCCGCCGTTATATCGTATTCGTTGCCTTCGGTGCAGGCTTCATCAGTAAACCAACCTTTAAAGATGTGAAGTTTATCGTCGGGTTCGTTGACTTCGATAGTAACTTCCGTGCCGTTCTCGTCATAGAATTTACCGTCGCTGTAAAAATATTTTACTTCGTCGGTTGAGCCGTAAACGAGACCGTGTATGGTGAGCGATTTCTTTTCGCCGTATTTTGCGTAGAGAGTGTCGTTTTCCGTAGGAACCCAGTCAGAAGTAACCGCGTCGGTGCACTGCTCGTCAAAGTACCAGCCGATAAAGATGTATACTGCGCTGTTGTTATGCGTGGGCGTGTGAAGAGCATAGACGATATTTTTGTTTACGTCAACCGTCTTTGCACCGTTTCCGTCGGTATCGACGAAAGTAACCTTAACCATAGGTTTTTTGGAAGTATAAGTATCTCCGTTTAAAGTAACTTCGATATATTCTGTTCTGTCGTTGAGATATACGCCAAGAACGTTGGTATCTACTACTTCGTAAACGCCTTCGGCTCCGTCGACAGTAATTCCGCCGATTCCGTTTACAACAACCGTTTTACCCTCGTTCGTATATGTGCCCTGATAACCGTCTGAGAGGACAAGTCCTTTGTCTCCGTCCTTCATAAAGTAGGCGACAAGATTATGATTTTTATCATAAACGGAAAGCTGATTTTTGGTGTGCGCGTCTGCAATTGTCACAGCGCCGTCCTCAGACGTGAACGTAACGTCGCCGTAAATCGCTCCGTCGTACATAAACACCGTAATTTCTTCACCGTCTGCGACAAAAGTCATTAACCTTGCTTTTACGCCGTCGAACTGACAGGTTGACTCCTGAACAAGCGTTACCGATTTTTTATCTACGAGCATAACGTACGTTCTCGAACCGGAATGTAAAATAGTGCTGTCACTCGTAGAAGAGATTGCAATTACTCCGCCCAAGGGATCGTATACGCCGTAATAATTCTGAGTTGTGGCGGTTTCGTTTGCCTTTATCCAGAAAGTGTTGTCTCCGTTCATAAATACGAACTTGCCGACAACTTCGTTTTCTCCGACTGTAATTTTACCGTTTTCGATGATAGTAAGTTCCTTTGCCGGACTGACAGACAGACTGGAATTACCTGCCGAGCCGTAAACGTATACGCCGTTGTACGTTCCTTCATAAGCAAGGCAATCTTCCCAGTGTGCCGTAATGGTAAGCTCGGTAAAAGTTTCGTCAAGAACCGTATCTTCGGTTACGGGGATATCGCCGTAGAACCAGCCGAAAAACTTTTTACCGTTAACGCGATCTATGGTTTTACCTGAAACGTAGTCGGGCAGATAGTCGCCCAAAACCTCGCTTGCACCGACGTAAAACGTGCCGTTGTCGCCGTCGAGCGCGCCTTCTACGGTAAGAGTAATTTTTACCGACCATTTGGCATAGAAATCAATGCTGTAAATATGTACAGGAACGTAATTTCCGTCCTTGTCGAGTTCAACGGGGGTTTTGCAGTCTTTATCCAGATACCAGCCAATAAACATCTTTTCATTATTTAAAGGAACGGGAAGCTTGAAGGGAACTGTTTTGCTGACGCTGAGTTCATAATTTCCGTCGTCGTTGACCGTGCCGAGTTCGTCGGTATCAGAAACTTCCACACCGTTCAAATTAAAGACGATGCGTACATTCTCTTTCATACCGGTGACTTTGCCGTCGTTATCGAAAGCAAATACAAAATAATCTTTGCCGATTACCGTGCTTATATTTTCTCTGCCGAAACCGTCAACGCGCTCGTACTTATAAGCCGAAGATTTTTTGTCCCCGTTGCGGAAAGTGCAGTCTATTGCGCCTGCGCCGTTGACAACTATCTTATTGACGTCACAATCCTTAACTTCGTACTCTCCTTCGAAGCCGTCGCAGACCTGCCATCTTTCGGTTGAAGGGTTATAACCGAAGTTTTCAACCTTATTGCCGTCGGCGTCTTTAACGAAAAGATTTGTATAACCGTCCATTGCGGAAAGGTCTGACGCCGTACCGTCCAAATCGGTGAATTTTACATTGAAAGTAACTGCGCCTTCTCTGACGTAAATTCCTATATTTTTGCCGTCAGCATAATTATAATCGATTGCAAAAACGTCTTCGTTGGCGACGGCAAGATAAGTAGCATTTGCGTTGCTGTTTGCGAATTTACCTTTTATCTTTTCCGTTCCGATTACTTCATCGTTTTCATCGAAAATATTCTTATCAACTTCTTTTTCAACGTAGTAAGGTGTAAGAATCTTTATATTGTTGGAAGCATACACCAAAACAATAATTTTTGTTTCGGTATCGTAATATGCGGGATAAGTCGTACCGTCTATAACGATTTCAAGCTCGCCTGTAAGAGCGTCGGGATTTTTGGAATTTATGATTACGTTGCCGTGTACGGGATACGTAGTGCCAACGCCTACGTTGCCGTCGAGGGCAAGTATAGCGCCGCCGTAAAGGTTATCTCTTACGCCGGAAGTAAATCCGTTGGTTCCTATATAATACTCTAAACAGTAATACTCCGTATCGTCGTAGGGTGCGGGTTTTTTGTCGTCCGCAACCTTCTTTATTTCCAAGCCGTATTCGGAGTTGGTGTAAGTATCAGTCGAGCCTGAATTGTAGTTTGCGGCGGTGTGCGACTTTGTCCAGAACGCGTCCGTCAATTCGGGCAACTCTTTAGTTTCAACTGCCGTTTCGTCCTCGGCGCAGTCCTTGAGCGTACAGGTGCGCGTTGCCGTGCCCTTTGAGGTTGCAGTCGGCTCTTGCGTGATTTCCCACGCGCCGAAAGTGTGCGCAAGTTTGGGGACGGTTACTCCCTCAACCTTTATTCCGTACTCTGCGTTTGCAAAATCGGCAATACCTGCCGTCTGGTGCGTTGCAGGCTCGGTTTCCGTCTTAGTCCAGAACGACGTGTCGCTGAGCGCGGGAACGTCCTCTTCTTCGACGTGTCCGCAAGCCGCGTCCGAGCAGGTGCGCTGGATTTTTCCGCCTGCCGTAAGCGTGGGCTGTCCGCCGACGAAAGTCCAGCCGCCGTAAACGTGGGCGTCCTCAGACTTGGAAACGGGAACGGTAACTTCGCCGTACTCAGCCGAAGTGTAAACGTTTATGCCGTCCGCCGTATGGGTGGGCGCCTGTGATTTTTCCGTATCCAAAGTCCAGACCGAAGTGTCGGTCAGAACGGGGACGTCGGTCTTGGTTTCCGTGTGGTCGCCGTTTGCTCCGCAGACGCGTACCGCCGTACCCTGTTCGGTCGCGGTGGGATTTTTAGTCAGCGTCCATTTGCCGTAACTGTGAACGTCTGCGTCTACGGCAAGAGTGACGGTAACCGTGCCGTAATCGGCGGAAGTAAATTCGCGCTTACCCTCAGCGGAGCAAGTGGGATCTACCTTGACGGTCAGATTTTCAGTCCAGACGGAAGTATCGGTAAGAACGGGAACGTCCTTTTCCTCTTTTCCGCCGTCGTTATCTTTGCAATAGCGTTCTGCTTTTCCGCCTGCCGTGAGCGTAGGATCGGTGATAAGCGTCCATTTGCCGTAGCTGTGAGTATGTTCGCCGTCCTTGTCACACGCCGCAAGCGACGCGCCGGCCGCGCCGATAGTCATTATCGACAGCACAGCCAAGGCCGTTTTTGCGATGTTGCGTTTTTTCATAAAAACTCCTTTAATATTTTTTCTACCTTTTACACTGAACCGAATACGGTGCCTGCCGCAAAATAGCCGTGCGAGGAAGCAGATATCCCCGTTTTCGAGCACGTTATAGCGCTCAGTCCTACCGCGTCGGTAAAGGTAAACTCTATCTGTTTGCCGTTCACCGTTACGGTGATTTTGTTGCCTGCAACCGTAAACGTTCCTGCCGTTCCCTCACCGGTCGCATATTCGGGATTATATTTGTCTTTACACTCTTCGTCGTGCTCGGCGGAAGAGGATTTTATAATAACTTTTCCGTTTTCCGAAAACTCGAAAACGGTCTTTGCTCTGTAAGGGTAGTCCTCGTAATCGCAAACGAAAGTGAACGTAGCTTCGAAAGATTTCCCTGCAAGAAGCGACTCGTCGAGCGCTATTCCGCTCTCTTTAAAGGTCTTTTCGGCAAAGTCTAAATCGTAAACTTTCGTTTCAGTGCCGAAAAGCACCGTCACGCTGTTTGAATAGAATTCGTAAGAGCCTGTTTTCAAGCCGAGAACAGCCGTTCCGAAGCCGTCGAGCACGAGAATTTCGCCGTCAGCGCCCGAATATGTTCCCCTCACTCTGTCGGACAGGATAAGTCCGCTTGAAGCTCCGCTCCACTCCTTAACCTTTACAACGGCCGTTTTTTCGCCGTAAACGACTTCGAGAATCGAGCCGAGAGTGTTTACGTCGCCCGTAAGAGCCGTAACCGAAGCCGTTTCACCCAGCGCCGTCGGCGCAGACGCGACGGCGTAAACGGTAATTCCGCCTGCCGTTATAGCTCTGAGAGTAAAGCCCTCCGTTCCGCACGCCTTTGCCGATCCCGTTGTAAAGTAGTCCGTAAACGTTACAGATCCTCGCGCCGTGGCTTTTATAATTCCGTCGGCGACGTATTCGCCCGTAAGAGTTATGGCTCCGCGTTCGGTCTGTGCCGAAGCCGTGAACGTATTTCCGCTGAGCACCGCGTTTCCGTTAAAGCTTATGCCCTGAAATACTCCGTAAATTCTGCCGTATTCGTCCAGTCTCAGCGACGAGCCGGAATTGATTGCTCCCGTCGTGTAATTGCCGACGAGTTTTTCACCGCTGTACACGCTGTCGAGTATCTGAACCGCGTAGTACGAAGATTTTATCGCACCGCCTACGGGGATATTTATTATCAGCTGATAGAAGCCTGCTCTTGCAAACTGAATTTTAGAGGTGTCGACGTACCTGACGTCAAAGCCTTCTATCTTGCTCTCAATCTGAGTCTGGGAAAGCGCGCCGTCCTTAGTCACTATCGAAAGCCCTTCGAAAAGCTCTTTTTTGCCGGAGCCTTTGCCCAGAACGAAGTTGTTTACCGAAACTATCGCGCCGTCCTCAATTAAAACGTTTACAAAGCTTTTGCCGACGAGGTTTTCCGCGTCCGCCATTTCCCTTAGCGTCAAAACGTTTTTATAATCGGAAAACATCAGCTTCGCGGTTTTGCCGTGCGTGAAAGTCGGTTCGGGGTTGATATAAGTTATAGTTACGTTGTTTCCGTTTTTGACGTATGAAAACGCAGTGGTCATATACTTGCTTTCCGTGTCGAACCACATTTCACCCGTGCCGTAGCCGTCGAAGAAGAAAGCCGTGTTCCCGTAAACGTATCTGCCGAAAAGATCGTCCTTTTCATCCACGGTGAAGGTTTTATTGTCCTTATCCAGACGGAACAGATACGACATGGGCGTATTTTCGCCGTCGTAAAATTTGTTGTAAACAAGCCAGGTGTTTTCCGCGTAGTCCGCACCGCCGTTTTTGAGAGTTGACTGTTCGCTTTTGATTATGTCAAAGACGGTCTTTCCGTCGATTTTGAGAGTTACCCTGTCCGCCGCACTGACCGCGAACGAGGCTTCTTTTCCGTCGATAAAGCCCTTAAAGGTCATCCCCGCATAAGGCGAAGCCACAGTGCCTTCCTTGTTGATAATGCCCTTATAATCGTTCGACATAGTGAACGAATACGTTTCGCCGCCGAACTGAACCGAGGAGACAATACCCGTATTCTGCGTGAAATCGGGCGCGAACACAGCGTAATCGAAAATTTCCTCCGCGTAGAAAGTATCGGCTGAGTACTTGTTTATAAATTGAGTTTTAATGCCGTACCATAACGAAGAGCCGTCGGCTTTGTCGGTTATCTGAATAAGGTCGAGAGAGTACGCGCCGGGACTTACAATAAGATTTCCTGCCGAATTTCTTTGCAGAACGTGATATCCGTTGATGCTCGAATTTATCTGAACGTAGCTTCCGGTACTCCACTTGTTTTCGTTGAAGAATACAAACGGGCGCGAACCGTCGTGATAGGAAAGCTTTACGGAGTTTACGGGGTCGAGACTGATTATTCCGTCCGCATAGCGCATTACGAACTCGTACGTTCTGATGCTTATTTTGAACGTGCAGTCGTCGATTATCGAAAGCATATCCGCCTTTACGTCGTCAAAGTACATATTGCCGTCTTCGTCCACGACGAAATCGTTCAGCGCTGCCGCGTCTGCGTAAACCGATGCGGAGTACGGCGATATCAGCGAGTATTCGCCGGCGCCTCCGTCGCCCCAGACGTCTTCGTAATCGCCGTCATCGCTCTCTTCGTACTTTTCGATGGGCATAAGCGAAGTTTTGTAAGTGCCAGTCATCTCCCTGTCTAAAACGACGACTTTCGACTGGGCCGAAACGCCCTTGTATTCCGCCGTTACGAAATAAATTCCTGCGTTGAACAAATCGATTTTGCCCGTTACCATTTCGTTGGTGACGGCGACGGGTTCGCCCTTTTCCGTGATTGTGAAAAGCTCTCTCGGATAGACCGTAGTTCCGCTGAATATCACTCTTTCGCTTCCGTTGACCTCGACGCCGTTGTCAATACGGACGGTAAAACCGACCGTAACGGGCGTAGTCCCTATGCCGTAAACGAACACGTCAATTTCGACGTACTGCTCGGCAGGAGAGTCAAAGTCGAGCGGTTCGCTCTTTATCTCCGCGTAGCAGGTAGTCGCGCCGATATAGTCGGGGTTGTCGTACAGAGTACGCTTTACGCCGTCTATGACGACGTCGACGTTTTTGAAAACGTTGTACTTAGTCGTTCCCGATGGAAGCATTACCGTCTCTTCGAGAACTTTTATCGAATAATCTACCTTCTTTTCAACAACTTCGTAAGTTATTTCCTTTTCGAAATAGTCGAACTGCACGCCCGTTAAGCTGAGGGGCTTAGTGTTGTAGGGAATTCTGATTTTTGCCTTGTATTCGCCTGCCGCGTCAAAGTCTACACCCGTCAGGTCGAAATAAGATTTATCGAGCGCGGTGAATTTTACGCCGTTGATGACTACGGAGAAATCGGCTCCGAAATCGTAGCCCGAAATATCAGTGCCCTTCTGAATAAGCACCGTGTCCGCCGCAGCGTAATTTATGATTACGCCGAGCTTGACCTTTACGATTGCCGTTGCTACTCTTCCGCCGTAATTGAGAGTAATTTCGTTGTCGCCCTCTTTCGAATAGTCGACGGTGCCCGAAATCATATCGTCCGTAACGGTGAGTATCTGATTGCCCCTTTTCACCTCGAACAGCGTCTTTAAATCGATATCTTCGCTGTTGGGATAAGTCACCACCGTCTTTGCGGTGACGGAAAGCTGGGTCTTTGCCACTATTTTCAGATTGACGGTCAACTGCGCCGTCCTGCCGTTTTTCTCGAAATTTATTGTTACGGGATAGGCGTTGCCCTCTTCCGCGCCGTCGAGAGCGGATATATCTATGTACTCGTCCTTTACCTCTTCGGCAATACCGCCGACGTAGATAGAGAACAACTGTTTGTAATCGAAATCTGAAAGTTCCGCCTTGGTCAGTTCGTATTCGCTGTACGAATTGAGAATTTCTATCTGAAAGGCGTCTATTACCGTTATTCTTAGTGTTTCCGACGCAGAACCGCAGGTGACCGTATAGGTGTACTCGCCTGCCTCAGCCTTCAAATCGGTAGTTATCATAGCGTCGGTTATTATGACGGATTTGCCGTCTACCGTTGCGGTGAACAGCGATTTGAAATCGTAATCTTTAAGCGCGGTCGTATTCAATGAAACCGACGGCTTTGAAAGCGTAACGGTGCATACGGAAGCAATGACGGTAACTTTTATCGAAGCCGTCTTTTCCTTATAAACGCACCTGACCTCATACTCTCCCGCCTCGGCTCTGACTGCGGAAGCGTCGACGTATGCGTGCGGCGGAACGGGAACGCCGTCGTCCACTATCCTGAAATATTTTGCAAAGTTGTAATCCGCCGTTTCATAGTCCTTCAATGTAACTTCCGCCACCGTGACGCCGATATTTATCTTGTCCGAGGGCGCTTCGGGTTCGGGAACTTCGTCGGGGGGAACGACGGGGTTTTTATTGTCATCGCAGCTGTTACAGCCTGTAAACGCCATTGCGGAAACCGCGGTGAACGCTGCAAGAAGCGCGATAAATTGTTTCTTTTTCATATTAAGCTCCTAACGAGCTTTTCGCTTCTCCGCCGTCTTTTCAGACGGCGGAGCGCTAAAACCGTTTAAATTATTGCTGATCGGGAGGTGTGTCCAGATCGTGGTCGTAATGCCACCAGATGGGCGTCGAAAGGAAATCCACATCGAAAAATCTTGTTCCGTTGTTGGAAACTTTGATCATTATACTGCCGTTTGTATAGACGGTATAGGTTTCGCCGTAATAGGTGGTACCGCAGTCTGCAGGCGACTTGCTATAACCTAACTTTACAAGTTCCTCGGTAAGGACGGCGATAGCCGCATCGTGCTGAGCCTTGCTTATCTTGTAATTTTCGTCGCACTCCTCTATCATCAGTTTCAAAGAGATATAGTCGTAATAAGTGATACTTCCTCCGCTTGCCGTCTTGTCTTCTGTCACCCAGTCGAAGAAAGGTCCCGACATAGTGTCGCCGAAGGCTTTGCGGAATACTTCGGGCAAAGGCATTTTGGACGCGTCACTGCCGAAAATCTGATTTAAGAGCGTGCCTGCGTCGATTTCGTCATAGGGAAGCGCCGTATTGTGCGTTGCGTGGTAATACTTGACCTGAAGCTGTTCCCAGCTCGAGGGAAGAACTCTCGCGGCGTAACCGTCGAACGTGCCTTCGGGAAGGGTCGTGGTTCCTACCTTAGTGAACTTGGTTTCAAGAGTACCGAGATATATGCCCTGCGTGATATTGTAGGGGAATTCCACCGAATAGACAGTCTCGGTTTCGGGGTTTACGACGATAGTGAATTCGGCATATGTAGAAGCCTTTGCGCTCTGCGCATAGCTGTGCGCGGAAATCTGCATTGCGATGTCTCTCGTAACCGCAGGTTCGCGCAGAGAATACATATCGTAAGATTTCCACTTCCCGTCTGCCTGCTGAACGCGTTTCTGACCCGCATATTCGAAAAGATTAGCGGAGAAATCGAAGTCGGGCAGTCTGTCTGCAAGGATGCCGGAATACTGCTGTTTGCCTTCAAGCGCGCCTAAGTCTGCGTTATACTCGAAATAGTCGTAAATATTTTCGCTTATCTGTTTGTAACCCGTATACTCCTTGCGGTAAACGTTATCGTCGAGCGCGGCGGTGTACTTGGTGGTTGTTTCGTACAGAACGGCGTCGGAAGTAACGTAGCCTAAAACTCCCTCGGTGCCCTTGTTCGTAGTTCCGTTGGTTGCAGGGGTTTTGTATCCGCTTGCAGAATATTCGCCGTAATCGCCGTCGTCGGTGGAAGGAGCCGAAACAGTATGCTGTACCGCGTGGAAGGTGTAGTTGTCTGCGCCCTTCATTTTATCGATCGCGGTCTGCAAAAGCGGAGTGAATTCGTCCGCCTCGTAGGGAGCGGGATCGGGCACTTCGGTTGTGCCGACGTCGGTGAAGTTGAGAGTGACCGTAGTATACGACATTGCGGTCGCGCCCTCGGACGAGCCCTCTTCCTGTCCGCCGTAGTACATAACCACGGTGGAAGCTTCCATCTTGACTATGCGGGTTTTGTCCTCGCTGAGTGTAATGAAGATGCTGTCGAACGTGTCGCCGTTGCCGAGCATAGGCGTGAGCGAAAATGCAAGATACGTTCTGAAATACAGATCTTCAATGGAGTTATTGTCTGCCTGATAGATGTAAACGTCGTTTGTCTGATCGTGTCTCCACATATCGGCAATGTTGTTGCCGAGCTGGGTAAGGTGGTTCCACATATGCTGTTCTTCCCAGATAGCGGCTACCGACTGATAATCGGTGACGGGTTTTTGAGCAACGTTGTTGTTCTTATCTATATAGACCTGATTGAAAGTGTGGTTGTCGCTGCCTGCAACAGGCGTTGCGTTTCTGCGGTAGTTGGAAATATCCTTTGCCGTCTTGCCCTTTTCGTTCCATTCGCCGTACCACGCGCCGTCCGACATCATTACCTTGTAGTCGTAGAGCGTTTCAACGTCCTCGTTTTTGCTTGTAAGGTCGTCGTAAACGTCCTTGACTTCGCCCGAAACGGTTATCGAAGGATTGCCGAGTTCTGCGAACATTTCGGTTTTGAGATCGTCTACCACGTCAGAGATGACTATCGCCTTTACGGTTATTGTCGTCGAGCTTTTGACTTCGCTTGTAGCCGTGCTCGTTGCGGTGACGGTGACGTCTGCGTCGAACGAAGGATAGAGACCTTTCTTCGCCGTGATAACGCCCGTCGTAGAGTCGATTTCAACGTAGTTTGCGCCTGGGCCCGAAATTGTCCAGATGACCGTCTTTATAGAGAAATCCTCGATAGTGACCGTCATAGTGATTTTCTCGTCGGAGCTTGCGATTATTTCTTTTTTGTCAGCGGTGACGGTTATCTTTGCTTTACTCGGATCAAGAATGTCGTCGGGTTTGACGGGAACGTCTATCGTGGGGCCGTCAGGATTTTTTGGGGAATCCTTACAGCCCGCGAAGGCGAAAGCGGAAATTCCCACGCTTGCGCCGAGCATAAGCGTCGCAATTGTCTTTGCTATATTTTTGATTTTCATTTTTTATTCCTCTTTATTTTATTTATGTTTATACGGTTTTCCAGACGTAGATCCAGAAATCGAGTGAACTGTCGTAGGGTTTGACCGAAACGCCGTCCTTTTCATACTCGCCGTAAGCGTTCTTTGTAAAGCCGTTCCTAACAAGAAATTCCTGTGTTTTCTTAATAATTCTGTCGATAGACCTGTCGCCGTCGAGCGCAACGTCGTAATAGAGTATTACGCAGGGCACCTGTCTCGAAGTACCGCCGGGACTGAAATACGTTGCAAGGGCGAAACCGAACGTATCGCCGAGAAGTTCGCTCGTGCCGAAGAAAGGCAGTGACGAAGCCGCTTCCTCGGAGCCTAAAAGTCCGGTAAAGAATTCGTATGCGTTCTTCTCTTCCTCGTTGCCGTCGACCGTCTGATCGATGACCGTCAGATCATTCCAGCTCGAAGGCGGAATTCTCGGAACGTAGCCGTTGAAGCCGACGAAGCTGTCGGGCATTTTCGCCGTTCCCAGATCGGAGTAGTAAATTCTTACTTCGCCGTACATATCGCCGAGGAAATAGAACCAGCCGACTTCGATGAATTTTCCGTCCTGAACTACGACGTAGGGCGTGTAGTCGGCGAGAATTTCATAGCGCATTGCAAACAGTCCGAAGAGCGGAGCGTCGTTGCCGACACCGCAGTACATCGTGCTTGCGACGGTGCACATAGTTTCGTCGACGTAGTAAACCGTTGCGTCTCTGCCGTTCGCCGTCGCCTTTGCTGTCGCGGTGAATATTTCGGGTGCGAAAGCGAAAGAAGCTCTCATATTGTTCATATCGCCGTTGTATGCGCGCGACGCGAGGTATTTGCCGGTTTCGATATCGAAGTTATAGCTGTTGTACGTATTTTCGTCCAGCCTGTGATAGCCGTACTGTTCGCCTATTTTGGGAGTTTTGATTTCGCTGTTGTTTGAAACGGTTATGCTGTAAGGCTCGAAGTAATAATCGCCGGGTATGACCGTCTCGTAATATCCCTCTATCTTATAACCGCCTGCCATATGCGAAGAGAGCTTGAATTCGAGCTTGTAATTATCGTAAGAGCGCATATTGTCTATTGCCGCGCCGAGAGCGTCGTGGTCGATAGCCGTTCCTGCGGTAGTCATAGGGTTGTGCTTGAATTTTTCTATCACGGGAACTTCGACGTTTTCCGCTCCGCAGTTTATATAGCTGTAAAGCTTTTCTATTGCCTTATAGCCCGAAACTACCGCGTAATCGGGATTGCTTTCGGCGTATATTCCCAGAAGCTCGCCGTCCTCGATTATAAGTCCGAAGCGGTTTGCGCTGAACTCATAGGGGTTAGACGAAGCAAGTACTTTCTGAATAAAGCCGTTGTCCTCTCCGCTGTAATAGTAGCGCCAGTCTTCCTCGTCGAAAGTGAAGTCGGATACTTTAAGATTTTTGAAATTGTTGTAAAGTCCCGAATCGGCCCAGCTCACCTCGTTGCCCTCGTCGTCCGTCATAGGGTAGTATTCTTCGTCGTTCATAAGGCTTAAAGCGACCTGCTGTGCAATTCCGCCGTTGTTCTTGTAGTCAATACTTGCAAGATAACCCGTACTGCTGTCAACGTAGCTTGCGTGCCATCTTTCGCCGTTCATACTCGTCGAAATGCCCGAGAGTGTGACGGTTTTGACGTATCTTTCGTAAATTTCGAAGGTGTAAAGGTCAATGTCCATATAACCCTCGAAGCTTATCACGTCATCCTTTACGGTCGAAAGCATAGCTTCGGTGAGGACGGGCTGGCACGCAACGCAGATAACGATTTCGGCGTATTTTTCGCTGTTGTCGTTGCTTGTTGCCCTGACGGTTACGTCGTGGTCCTCCGTGACCGTCTTTGCCTTAAACGTACCCTTTTCGTCTACCGTGCCGTACTCTTCGCCGTCGACTACCGACCAGGTAACGTTCCTGTTGGAGTTGCCGTCGATAAAGTTGACGGTCGCCGTGAGTTTAGTCGACCTTCCGCTTCCCACAAGCTGATTTCCCGTAACGCTTACGGTCAGCGTGTCCAACAGAGGATTAGGTACGATAGGCACGCCCTTGCCCTTGAAAGTAAATACTTCCGTAGGAGCCGACTGCGTGTATTCGTCGCCCGACGAATCCGCTATTATCTGATAAGTGAAGTCGTTGACAACGGAACCTACTTTATAATTCGTATTTGTCGCTTTGAGTTTCGCACCGTTTAAAACTACTATGTAGAAGTCGGCGTGTTCAACCGCGTTCCAGCTTATGAGTCCCTCGTCGGTGCATCTGACGTTCTGGGGAGTTGCAAGCCTGTTTGTCTGCGTATCGTCTCCGGGAGTCTTACTGTCTCCGCACCCTGCCAGAGCAAATGCGACGACCGCGATAAGAACCGCACAGATAAATTTTTTAAATATTTTCATAATTTCCGTCATCCTTTAATACGCGTAGGTCACGGTAACGGATACCGTCCTCGAATTCGTATTTTCATAAGAGTAGCTGACCCCGACCATTTTTCCGCCCTCGAAATCGACCGACAGCGTCATTTCCGACTTTGCGGAAACCGAAGACTTCAGAACTTCGCTTATCTTTTCCTGCGGTATTGTGCAGGTAAGATCTCCGTCTTTTATCTCGTATGCGGAAACAAGGCTTTCGCTGAGGTTCAGCCCCACTATCGCGCTTCCGTTCACGTTGTCCACCGACGACGTGGAAGTTGTTGTCTTCTGTTCGAAGTTGTCTGAGTACACCGTTCTGCTGTCCGCAACGGAAGCCGTTTTCGTCTGCAAGTCCACCTGAATAAGCCTGTTGAAAACGTAAACCGGAACGCCCTCGTCGATGAGTTCGACTTTTGCGTTTACGCTCACCGCGCCGTCTGCGGATTTTTTCATTCCGTCAACGTAGCCGGAAAGCCCGTCGTCGCTTCCTCCGCAGGCGGAGAAGGCGAAAGCCGATGCGCACACTGCGCATAAAGATGCAATTATAAATTTCTTTTTCATTGTTCCGCCTCCTTATAAGCCTATCCTTTTTCTCAATGCGAACGCTACCGCCGCTGCAACCGAGACGGTTGCGGCGATTGCCGCCGCGGCGTATGCAAACGCGGATACCGCGCCCTTTGCCGCCTCTTCGCCTTCGGGAAGAATCGCATTGCAGTATTCCTTGTACTGTTCGGTAAGGTCAAGATACTTTGCGTATTGCGCAGTATCCTTTAAAAGCATTCTCTCTTCCGCGGTGAGCGCGGTAATTTCGTTGGAAATCGATTTGAGAGTTGCGATATCCTTTGCCGAGAAAGTGTCGGAGAGCCCGTTTATCTTAGTTAAAAGATTTTTGAAATCTCTGCCTGCCGAAGCTACCTGCAATTCGGTAAGAGATGATTTTGCGTCCCTTACGGCCTTTATAAGCGCGTCAGCCTGTTCCTGCGTATAACCGAAGTCGGTAAGACTCTGTTTCATCGCGTTGAGCGAAGCCACTGCATTGTTTATAAGTTTCGCGTCGGAGAGAGTTACTTTTTCAAGTTTTTTGATCTGTTCCGCGTATTCGATGAAGTCCGTCGTGTTTGTATCGGGAGCGACGTGTTCGCTCTTCTTTGCGGCGTCCGCTTTGCCGAAGCAGGCTTCGAATACGGGCGCTTTGTATCCTGTAAGCGAAGCGTTCGAAGCGAGCGTCATTTTAATAGGTTTGAACGAACCTGCCAGATCTCTGAACGTGAAGTAATAAAGTTCGTAACCGAACAGATCGAACTGATTGTGTAAAAGCCCGTAACCGGGTGCGTCCTCGCTGAGTTCCGCTTTGGGGAAGAAGTCGGTTTCATCTTTCACCGAATAATACTGTGTTTCGAGTGCGGGAGCTTCGAAAGACTTAAACTCGACTTCCGCAAGGTTTTTATAGCCGTTGAAAGCGTAGTTTCCTATCAGTCTGAGAGTATCGGGTAAAACGATTTTAGTTATTATATTGTTTCTGTTGCCTGCGTAGGTGTCTATTCTGACCGTGCCGTCCTTGACTGTGAGAGTCTTGGTGTTCAGCGCGGCAGGAACGGATTTGAGTTCGAGCTTGCCCGAGGGAATCTTCGTGTAAAGCACACCCTTGTAGAGCGAAGCGTAGCCGTTGATTTCGCCCGTAGTCATTTCCACTCCCTCTTCGGTGAAGTAGAAGGTCGTCAGAGACGAACAGCCCAAAAACGCCATAGAATCTATTTTTTCGATATCTGCGCCGAAACCGAATTTCATAAGCGCGGTATTCTTATAGAACGCTCTTTCGCCCACAGTCTTTAACTTGGGCGCAGTGAACAGAGCAATGCGCGTATAAGCGAAAGACATACTTCCCACAGAAACGAGTTCGGGAGCGATGACGGGTGAAACGAGCGAGGTGTTCGTAAACGCGCCGTCGCCGATTGTTTCAGCCGAAGCGAGGTTTGCCGTTACGAGGAAACCTGCGCCGTAGAACGCGTAGTCGCCTATTTTTCTGACGTTTGCAAGATTTACACTTTCAAGGTTTTCACAGCCCCTGAACGCGTACTGACCTATTTCGGTCACGGTTTCGGGAAGAGTTACTTTCCTTAAATTGACGTTGAAAGAGAATGCGAAATCGGGAATTTTCGTAAGCGTATCGGGCAGAGTTATTTCGCTTAGCCCGGCACAGCCCATAAACGCGCCGTCGCCGATTGTTTCGACGCTGTCCAAAGCTATCGCCTCGAATATGGGAGCGGTACCTCTCTCGGTCGCCCTCGAAAATGCGCCGTCGCCTATTTCTTTAAGGCTCATTGCGTTGATTACGCCTGAAAGTCTTGCACAGTCGGCAAACGCATATGCGCCGACGCTCGTAACCTTATCGAGGTTTACCGACATAAGCGACGTACAGCCGTAGAAGGTCTCCGCCTCGATTATTTTATCTGTCTTGCTCAGATCTATCGAAGTGAGCGACGTGCAGTATGCAAAGCAGTCTGCGCCGAAGTGAACGTTTCCGCCGTCGGGCATTACAACCGTCTCCAGGAGAGTGCATCTCTGGAAGGAGCCCATTCCGAAAGAGGAATTTGCGCCGACAGTCAGTTTTTCGACTTTAGACTGGAAGAACGCGCCCTCGCCGAGCTGTGCGCCTGCACCGATGACTATTTCTCTCAGTCCCGTATTTGCAAAGCCGTATTTATCAACGTTTTTGAGTTTGTCGAGGTTTACAACCGTTGCAAGCTCGGCACAGCCGTTGAAAGCTCTTTCGCCGACTGTTGCGTTTTCGGAAACGGTATCGGGGAATATTACCGCGGTAAGCGAAGTACATTCGTTGAACGCGAACGCGCCTATCACGATATCGGGGTTTGCGAAGACTATCGAAGTGATATTTGCACCCGAGAACGCGCCCGAAGCTATTTTTTCGTATTTTTCGGGAAGAGTATAATCGCCGAAATCGTTTGCAATCGTCGCAAGTATTACCTGCTTGCCGTCCTTTGACGTGAGAAGCGCGCCGTCGGCTTCGGTTGCATAATAAGCGTTGGTCTGTGTAACCGCGAACGTGCCGAGGCTTGTGCCGTCGAACGCGGACGCGCCGATTTTAACTAATTCGGTGTTGTCTGAAAGCGTAAGAACTTTCAGTCCCGAATCCCTGAAGCAGTACTCGCCGAGCGTAATCGCGCCGTCGGGGAGTCTTACTGCCGTGAGTTTTGTATCCGCATAGAAAGCCTGCGAAGAGATTTCGCCCACGCTTCCCTTGAATACGACGTCATCAAGAAGAGGATTCTGACAGAATGCGCCGAGACCTATAGAAAGAAGCGGATTGTGGAAAGTGACCTTTTTAAGGTGCGGATTTTTTGCGAAAGCGAAAACGGGGATAGAATTTCTTTCGTAGATATCCAGCGTTTCCACCGCGGTGTTTACGAACATTTCACGGCAGAGTTTGGTGTTTTCGCCGAGAATTATCGTAGCAAGCGAGGTGCAGTCCTTGAACGTCCTGCCGACCTTTTCGCCGCTTCCCTTCACGGGAGCTTCCGCCGCGTTTCTGAGGTGGGTCAAATCTATTTCAGTCAGTGCCGAACAGCCCTCGAACGCGCTTGCGCCGAGCGAATAGCACTTGCCGAGATCGGCTTCCGCCAAAACTTTACAGCCGTGGAAAGCATACGCGCCTATCATCTCGGCGCTGCCCAGACCGTGAACGTAGGTCAGCTTTTCGTCGTTGTAGAAGCTGTATTCCCTTATGAATTTTACTGTAGAAGGAAGCGTAACCTCCCTCAGCCCCGAACAGTTGTAGAACGCGTATTTCTGAATTTCCTCCACGCCGTGAGGAACGGTCACGGAAGTCACCGAAGTGTTCATTGCGGGGATTTTGTTTGCGTCGTAGTCGTCCTCGTCAAGCTCTACCGACCTGTCGGTGTCGTACAGACAGAACGCGTACGGGCCTATATAGAGTATGCCCTCGTCGTCGGGGATTTCGACGTGTCCGCCGAGTCCCTTATACGCAATCAGAGTCCTGTTTTCTATGACGAATTCGCTCTTGACCGTAACCTTTATTCTCGCCCTGATATTGGAATTTTCGGCAACGAGCGTTATTAACGCGCTGCCCTCTTTCAGAGCGGTTACCGTTCCGTCCTGTTCCACTTTGACGATTTTATCGTTGGAAGTGGTGTATTCGAGTTTTAATCTGTCCTCGATATACCACGGCTCGACCGCATAGGTAAGTTTGATTTTTTCGCCGGGGTAGAAGCTGACGCCTCCGTTGAACTCGGAAACATATTTCCTGTCGCCCGTGTCGCCGATGTCACTCGTCTGCGCCGCGCGCTTGTATGCGAACAGCGTATCGAAGTAAACGAAGTCGAGAGATTGAAGCGTGGCGTCGTCTGCCGTGCCCTTTGCGGCGTTCTTTTTGACTCCGTTTCCCGCAGTCTTGTTCTTACCGCCGTCCGCCGAAGCTTTGCCGTTTACCGCCGAAGCTTCCCTTTCCTTGACGTTAAGGGTTATAGTTGCCTGCAAGCCGTCCATCCTCTCTGCAACGGTGACCTGCGTCTTGCCTGCTTTAAGACATACGGCTTCGCCGTTTTTGAACTGTTTGGTTACGGGATCGGCTTTGATTATGGAAGTATTGTAAGCCGTCCAGGTGAGGTATTTCAGATAATCTTTGTCCGCGTCCAGAGTCTTGTCTTCGGAATAGAGATAATCTGTGAGATCGACCACGTCGCCGACGTATGCGGTGAGAACGCTGAGGGGTCTTCCGCTCGCGTCGCCGTTGGAGGTGAAGCGGAACTCTCCGCGCGTGCCGGGAAGCTGACAGAGGAAAATATTAGAGTTGAGCGCATAGTCGTCTATGGAGAACGCCAGCGCACTGCCGACGAGTGCGTCGGAATACAGCGCGTCAAGGTAGTCGGTGATTTCGAAACGGACTTTGTTGTCCGTGCCCTTGTTGCTGTAAACGGGGATGGGGTTTTCGCTTAAAAACGTGTAGCTCGAAGTCGAAGTGAACGCTACGGGTGTTATGGACTGAACGTACTGATTGTCGTAAACCGTGAGCGTTATGTAATATCTGTCTTTTTTCAGCGTCTTGTCGTAAACCTTCTCGTAGGTTGCTTCCTTTATAATGGGAGCTTCGTTGTCGAGATAGAAGTCGAACGCGAAGAAGTTTCTGACGTTGGTAGAAAGACCGCCGTCCTCGCCGTAGTCGAGTTTGCCCTGCATCCTGAACTCGTACTGTCTGTTGTTTACAAGGCCTATCTTCTGCGAGTTGATTTTAAGGAAATCGTAATAGGGTATCGGCGATCCGCCCTGCGAGAACGCTTTGTTCGCGTTGTAGTCGTAATGGTCGTACACTACCTCGCCCGTAAGCTTGTCGGTGATGGTGAAGTGCATTTCCTTCGCGTTTCTCAAAAGTCCTGCGTAGACTGCGGAAATTCCGTCTATCGTGCCGAGCATATCCGAAATCGCTATGTGCTCTTCGGTTGCGGGAATTGCCTCGAACACCGTCTCGTCAATATCGTAGAGATACGTTCCGAGGGGTATTATATAATTATAGAAATATGAACCGTAAGGTGTAGTTGCGAAATAGTCCGCCTTTAATTTGTCCTCTTCGTCTATGCTTCCGTCGTGCGCTTCAGACTCTACTTCGTAATAGGTCTTGTCGAACAGCGGAGCTTCCGTCCAGTCGCCGAAGAACGCGAGATAGGGCGCGCTGAGGCTGATTTCATTTGCGTCCTTTGCCGTGAGCTTCAAAAAGCCTTCGACGTACATTCCGTAGGGGAACGACTGCGTTATATAGTTTTTATCCTCCGCGGTCATCGTATATACGACTTTTACTTTTGCCGAAGCTCTGCCGTTTACCGTAAGCGTTGCGCCGTCCAGAGAAGCGTCTCCGCCGAGCAAAGTCACCGAGGTGTTTCCGCCGAGCATATAAGCTTTTTCGGCAACGTGGTTTTTATCCGACGAAGATACGCTTTCGGTCATACTGTCGAGAGAGACGTCGTATCTGAGCGTATCCGCGCTGAGATTTCTGACCGTGAATTCAAGGGTGTAGACGCCGTTTTTCTTCTTGTCGTCGCCGAGCTCGAACTTGGGTCTGTCGGTGCCGTCGACTTCGATGAGCGCCTTCGTCTTTACCGCGTTTTTGAGACTTGCAAGACCTGCGCCCTGTTTTCTCGGAGAATAGGGGTTTCCCTCCTCATTTTTGATTATCGTCGCGGTGGACATAAGAAGCGAGTTGCAAAGCTTCGAATATTCCAGCGCGGTCATTTCGGGGTAAGTGTCTTTGAGATACTGCCTTATAAGCACGACTATTCCGCAGAGGTTGGGCGAAGCCATACTCGTACCCGAAATAGTGTCGTAACCGCCGCCGGGAACGGACGAAGTTATGTTTCCGCCGTGCGCCGTAATCTCGGGCTTTATTCCGAGAGACGGCGTGGGACCCCAGCTTGAAAAGTCGCTCATAAACGGACCTGCCGCCTGATTGTAGCCGATTTTCAGAGTGCCCCTGTCCTTGGAAGCGAGCTTTGTACCGTCGTCCTTGGATATGGATACGGTGGGGATATGGTCGCTCTTGCCCATCGACATTAATATGTCGCCGTCTATATTGTTGTATATTATGCACGCAACAGCGCCGAATTCCTTTGCGATCTGCGCCTTTTCTTCGAAAGTGTTGTCTCCGCGTCTTACGAGCGCTATCTTGCCCTTGATATCGTTTTTAATACCCGAGTAGTTTATCGCAAGTCCCGAACCGGGAACGGTGAGATATTCAAACGTTTTGGTTTCGCCTTCCTTTAAGCCCAGCTCTTCCACGAAATTGTTGGGCTTACCCGAAACGTTGTTCGACTCGTCGAAGAAGAGAACCTGCTCGTCGTTGCCGATAAGGTATCTGCTTTTTACTCCGCTGATCGACGCAACGGAAAGGCACGCTTCGTACGTTGAAGGCGAACCGACGGTAGCCGAGTCGGGGTTCGATACCATATTGGTATTGCCCTGCTCTCCGCCGAAGCCGGACGAATAGCTGTTGCTTGCCGCAGTGATTACGCTTATTCCGCTGACTTTGAGCGCGTCGTAAACTTCGTTTATCCAGACTTTGTCGACTTCCCTTGCAAAACCGCAGGACGAGCCGAGCGACATATTGATAGCGTCTACGCCGAGCTCCATTGCGTCCTCTAACGCCGCGAGGATATCGTCGGTTTCCGCGCCCTCGTCAAGGTCGGGGAAAACCTTCATAAGCACCATCTGGGTGTTTATTGCAATACCGGTAATGCGCTGTCCTTCCTTATCCTCTCTGTCGTATCCGCCTATGATGCCGGCGACGTGGGTGCCGTGTTCGCTGTCGTAGGGGAACACGTCGCTGTCCTTGTCTGCGTAGTCGTACTTGAACGGAATTTTTACGCTGTAATAGACGTCCGAAACCGCTACGTCGGGAGAGCCTTTCTCCGCGTCCGAAGCGTTCATACCGGCAAGACTTTTACCTATCTTTTCGGTCGTGAGAACGGGCTTTGTTATATTGCTGTTCTGGAAAACCGAGTGCGAACAGTCGAAGCCGGAATCGAGAACGGCTACCGCGGTGCCGTCGCCCGTGTACTGGGGCAGAACGCCCGAGTTGAAAATACCCGTATCGTATACGTCGACGTCGTTGACTATCGAATTGACCTCGTCCACGCTTATCGCCTGAGGACGGTTGTAGGTATCGCTTATGTAGACGTTTTCAACGCCAGTCACCGACTTGATTTTTTCAAGGTTGCCGTACTTCGCGGTAACGGCGATTGCGTTTGTGACGGTGTTGTAACGGTATTCGACCGAGTCTATAAGCCCTTTTGCTTTGAGTTCGGAAACTACGCTCTCCTGCCGTGCGTTTATAGCTCTCTTTTCGATAATTCCGGCGGAGCTTTTCGAATACTCCGCAACCGAACCGAACGTCGCGTTCGCGCCCGAATTGAAACTTTCGACAAGCGACGTTTCGGGCAATTTGACCATAACTTTTATGGCGTCGTCGTCCTTGTAGCCTTTGTTTTCGATAAGTTTTTCGGCTTTGATACGCGAAAGAACCTGCTCCTGCGTGAGCTTCGAGTCCTGCCTCAACAGCTCTATCTCGCCCGAACCGAATTCGGAAGTGATACCTCCCGTATTGCCCGTCGAATTATTTATGTTGTCCGAAGCCCCCTCCTTGTCGGCGCACGCCGAGAAGGTGAAAGCCATCAGCGCGGTCATTGCGACCGCAACGATTTTCTTTATCATTATATATTACTCCGTAAATATCGCGTTGCCGTTAAAAACGGCTTTCAAAATTTATATGAACCAAAAGTACATCAAAAGCGCGGCGAGCGTAAAGCAAGCCAAAACGCCTATGAATATGGGAAGATAGGCCAGCAATGCGGCTCTTATCAGCATCCGCCTCTCTTTTTTGGAAACGCTCACTCTGTCTCTCTTCGGCTTTCTCTCGCCCGTGCGGTGCATATCGTCAAGCCCGCTCATATCATAGAGAGTTCTGCCGTCGTCGACAAACTTTTCCTCAGAGGTCTTTTTCCGCTTCATCGGCAGCCTCTTCTTTTATATCCTCTTGCTTGATTTCTTTCTGTTTTGTTTTCTTTTTCAGGAATGGGAATTTGCGCTTTTCGGCTTCCGCCTTTTTACGCTCTTCCTCTTCTCTTTGAATTTCCTGCCATTGTGCGCTGTATTTTTCGGGATCGGAAGTAATCTCTTCGTTATACAGGTGGCAGGCGACGAAATGGTTTTCCCTTACCTCTTTATATTCGGGAACGATAAATCTGCAAGCGTCCATACACTTAGAACACCGCGTGTGGAATTTACAGCCCTTGGGAGGATTGACGGGCGAGGGAATATCCCCCTCCAACGCCACTCTCTGCATCTTTACGTCGGGATCGGGTACGGGCACCGCCGAGAACAGCGCCTGCGTGTAGGGGTGCAGGGGATTGTCGAAAATTTCGTCGGTTTCGGCAAGCTCCATTACGTTGCCTAAATACATTACGAGAATCTGATCGGTTATGTATTTGACTACCGAAAGATCGTGCGAAATGAAGACGTAAGTCAGCCCCATTTTCTCCTGCAAATCTTTTAAAAGATTTATTATCTGCGCCTGAATGGAAACGTCAAGCGCGGAAACGGGCTCGTCGCAGATTATCAGTTCGGGCTTGACCGCAAGCGCGCGCGCAATGCAGATTCTCTGTCTTTGTCCGCCCGAAAATTCGTGAGGGTATCTGTCGTAAAACTGAGGTCTTAATCCGCACCGGTCCATTATCGAACGGACGTATTCGGAAACCTCGGATTTGGGCACGATGTTGTGAACCTTTACCGCTTCGCCTATAATGCTTCCTACCGTCATTCTCGGAGGCAGGCTCGAATAGGGGTCCTGAAATATGAGCTGTATCCGCGTGCGGTATTTGCGCATATCTTTTCTTTTGAGTTTTGTGATATCGTCGCCGTTGAAAACTATCTTTCCGCCGTCGGGGTCGTACAAGCGGAGCACCGTTCTGCCGAGCGTGGTTTTTCCGCATCCGCTCTCGCCGACAACGCCTATCGTCGTGCCCTTTTTAACCTTGAAGCTGACGTCGTTGACGGCTTTTAAAACCGTCAGCGGTTTACCTAAAATGTTTTTGGTTATAGTGAAATATTTATTCAGATTCTCGACTTCGAGGATATATTCGCTCCCTTCAGTATTCTTCTCTTCGGGGGAAATTTCCTTATTCAGCTCTTCCATTACTCTTTTCCTCCGTTATTGCAAAGATAGCACGAAACGAAGTGCGTGTCGCTCACTTTGACTTCATCGGGATATTTCTTCATACAGTCTGCACTGCAATGGGGGCATCTGTTCCAGAAGTAGCACCTGTCGGGCAGGTTGATGGGGTTGGGAACCTGACCGGGGATAGAATACAGAGGCTCGTGCGAGGAGGAAGTAATCAAAGGTTTACTCTTCTGCAAGCCGACGGTATAGGGGTGCCTGGGGCGGTGGAAAATGTCCTGCGCCGTGCCCTTTTCTATTACTCTGCCGGCGTACATTACGACCACCTCGTCCGCCATTTCCGCAATGACGCCGAGATCGTGCGTGATAAGCATTATCGAACAGCCCTGTTCCTTCTGCAATTCTTTCAAAAGTTCCAGAATCTGAGCCTGAATAGTAACGTCCAGCGCCGTAGTCGGTTCGTCCGCTATAATAAGCTTGGGATTGCCGATGAGCGCCATAGCTATCATAACCCTCTGACGCATACCGCCCGAAAGCTCGTGCGGATAGGACTTATAGACGCGTTCGGGAATGGAAATTCCGACTTTGTCGAGCATTTCCAGACTCTTCTTTTTCGCGTCCTCTTTGCTTATGCCGCGGGAGTGCAGAAACGAAACTTCGTCAAGCTGAAAGCCTATCGTAAACACGGGGTTTAACGAAGTCATAGGCTCCTGAAATATCATAGTGATATCCTTGCCTCTGATTTTGCACATCTCTTCCGTAGGCATCTTTGCTATGTCGTAACAGCGCTTTCTTCCGTCCGCGTCATAACCGAGCCCGTCGGCATTGAACCTTATCGCTCCGCCCGTTACCTGTCCCTGAGGAGCCTGAACGAGCTGCATTATCGAAAACGATGTCACGCTCTTTCCGCATCCGCTCTCGCCGACGACGCCGACAATCTTGTTTTTGGGGATATCGAACGATACGCCGTTGACCGACATTACCGTGCCGTTGTCCGTAAAGAAACAGGTTTCGAGATTGTCAAGTTCTATAATATTGTTTTCGTCGCGCATTACCGAAGTGAACTCGCTCTCCGCTTTCTTTTTGCGTTTGAGCTTTTCATAACGGCGCATTTCGCGCATATTGTATTTGAGTATAGCGCGGCTGTCTTTTATTGATATGTAATTCGTATCTTTCTTTGCCATAAAAGCTTTCCTATTTTTTCGCTTTGGGATCCATTGCGTCGCGAAGTCCGTCGCCGACGAAGTTAAATCCTAACACGGCTATAACTATCAGAATACCTGCAGGGAGCCAGACGAGAGGATAATTCTGCAGCGCGATGGGGTCGTTTACGAGTGAAATCATAGTTCCCCAAGCCGCGTGCGGAAGCTGAACGCCGAGTCCGAGATAACTCAAAGTCGATTCGTATAAAATTACGCTGCCGAGTCCTAAGGTCATCGATACGATGAGCTGAGGCATAACGTTGGGGATAAGATGTTTGAAAATGCGCCGCCACGTCGGAAGCCCCATAACCTCCGTCGCGGTGATAAACTCCTGCTCTCTCAGAGACAGGATCTGCCCTCGCACCAATCGGGCGACGCCGCTCCAACTGAAAATAGTTATTATGACCATCAGAACGTATATCTGATCTTCGGGCCGTATTGCGCCCCTTTCTATCCAGCCGTCGATTATCGCAGATGCGATAAGCAGTATCGGAAGCGGAGGCAGACAGTTGAAGACGTCTACTATTCGCATTATTACGCTGTCGACCCAACCTCCGAAATACCCCGCAAGTCCGCCCAGCAGCACGCCTATCAGAGTCTCCAATATTACGACGATAAAGCCTATCATAAGCGATATTCTTCCGCCGTACATAAGGCGCGTAAACACGTCCATACCCTTGTCGTCCGTACCTAAAAGATGGTCGGCGCTCGGTCCTGCGTAGCTGTTGATTTTGTTAGTATATTCGTAAACTTCCTCTACGGAACCGTTTTCGGTTTCAAACGAATCGATGTTTGTAATCGTAGTAGGCGTCGTGTCCGCCTCGCCCTCGCCCCATCTGTTGTAGGCTACGGGTCCGAGGTACGCAAACAGGAACAGCGCGACTATCATCACGAGTCCGATTATTGAAAGTCTCGAACGGAAGAATCTGCGCGCAACCAACTTCAAAGGGCTCATTTCCCTGTAAGTTTCGTGCATTTCCGACTGAGCTTTTCTTATCTCCTCCTGCGTCATTCCCGTATCTCTTTTTACCCTCTTTTCGGGTTTTGAAAGAATTGCGGAAAGCTGACTGTCTATCGAAGAGGCTATCTCCGCCTCTCCGACTAATCTCTCCTCAGCCGTTACGGCGTTTTCCTGCAAAGTTTTTGCTTCTTCCGAAATTATATCTTCTGCTTTCACTGCCTCGGCAGGTTTTATTTCCGCAACGGGAGCTGCAATCTCATCCGTCCTTATTCCCCTCTCGTTTTCATTTGCAGAGGTTTCTTTTATTTCCTCCTGCTTGACTGCGGAGGGTTTCTTTGCGGAAGTTTTCCTGACAGCCGTGCTTTCAGGCGTTGCCGTCTTTTTCTTTGCCGTGCCCGACGTTTTGCTTGCGCTCGCCGCAGGCTTCTTCGAAGCCGTCTTCTTTTCAGCGGTTGTTTCCGCGTCCGCCTTCACCGCTTTGCCTGTCGCCGTTGAAGGTTTCTTCGAAGCCGTCTTTTTCTCTGCGGTCTTTTCCGTTTCCGCCTTCAACGCTTTGCCGGCGGTACCTGCGGATTTTTTCACCGCGGTCTTTGCTGTGGTTTTCTTTTCCGCATCCGTCGATAGGGAGGCGGTTTTTGATTTTAAATTGTCTTTTTCGCTCATAACCTACTCCTTATTTGACTAATTTGACGCGCGGATCGACTATGGAATACATAATATCCGAAAGCAACGTGCCGATTACCGTAAGAATAGCAAGGAACATATTATAGCCCATTATAAAAGGTATATCGCCCTGTTGCGTAGCCTTGTAACCGAGATTGCCTATGCCCTCTATTCCGAACACCTGCTCTGTTATAAGCATACCTCCGAACAGTCCCGGCAGAATACCTGCAAGCATAGTCGCAAGCGGTATAAGCGTATTTCTGAACGCGTGGCGGTAAATGACCTTTCTTTCGGAAAGTCCCTTCGCCCTTGCCGTACGGATAAAGTCGGAGTTCAAAACTTCGAGCATATTCGTTCTCGTATAGCGCATAAGTCCGCCGAGGGACAAAATTACGCTGACGGATATCGGCAGGATCATACAGTGGAGCAAATCGCCGAATTTCTGCATTGCGCCTGCAAACGTTTCGGGATAAATTTCCTGAGGGTTGACCTGACCCGTCGCAGGGAACCAGCCCAACTCGACCGAAAACAGCTTGATGCAGATTGCCGCGAAAAAGTATGTGGGAAGCGATAAACCTATCATCGTGAATACGGTTACCGAATAATCCCTCGCCGAATACTGATGCGTTGCGCTCGTGATTCCGAGCGGAATTGCAATCAGAAACTGCAATATAACAGCGACGAGCGCAATTCCGAAGGAAATCCACATATGCTCTGCAATAACTTGCGTTACGGGCACCTCGTGAATGAACGAAGTTCCGAAATCACCCTTGAAAAGATTGCCGATCCAACTGAAATAACCCTTTAATATTCCGCCGAAGGAATTGTCGGCAATGCCGTACATTTCCTTGAATTCCTGTATTCTCTCGGCAACGCCCTCGTTGGTCATAGCCGCGTCGGCAAATTTGATGTCTATATAGTCGGTAGGCATACATCTGACGAGCGCGTAAATTATAACGGATACGCCGAGCAGAATGATTACCGATATTAAAAGTCTTTTTACGATATATTTAAGCATATTGTCATCTTTAAAATTAATTTATTGTGTGTTAAATGCGGTTAAACGCCGAAGATACGGGCATAGCAAGGCGTGCGAGGAAAACTTGAAGGAGCTTACTTTACGGTAAGTGACTGAAAGTTGCCGCAGCACAACACCGCTATGCGACGTATATGCGGTGTTTATTTAATTTCTGTTACGAAAGAGAGATTATATATCTCCGACGTCAGGCCCTTGAATGCGCTTCTCTTATCCGCAGGGGTAAAGGTGTTTACGTCGATTTTGAACGCGTTGTATGCGAACAGGTCGTCACGCTGATAGGTGGGAAGCTCTACCGCAAGCTCCATAACAAGGTCCAGAGCTTCCGCGTATTTAATGGCGCGAGTCTTGTGATCCTCGAACTGCCTGCCCTCTTCTATGAGAGTAGAGAGCTCTTCGACTATGGCTTTTTCGATATCGTATCTTCCGCCTGCATTGTTGAGTATCGCGGGATATCCCCAGTTCTGAACCGAAGTCGCCTTCGAATCCATATGATAGACCTGATACATATCGGGGTCGATAGTAGAACCCCACGCTGCCGCCCATACCGCAAGCGCGCCGGTAGAAAGCTTGGTAAGAGCATTGTTGTCCGCCTTGGTAACTATCTGGAAACCGCCGACTTTGTCGGTTAAAAACTGTCCTGCAAGATACATTGCCATAAATGCAGGGTGGTCGTTTTCCTGACCCGCAATAGTAAACGTATACTTTAATTTCGTGGAGCCTCTGCCGTGGTTGTTGGCGTAAATTCCGTTGCCGTCGATACCGTAGCCGGCTTTTTCCTCGACAAGGTATTTTATAAATTCAACCTGTTCTTCTTCTTTCATTGTATATCCCGATTCGAAGCGCTTGTCGGTTACGAACTCTCTGTAATCTTCGCCGACTTTCGACAAATCGTCGGGTATGGGATCTCCGATATACGGATAGTACGAGAGCGCATTCTGGGGATAAGCCCAGCTCGAACGCGACATCGAACGGAAAATGGGATCTGCCGTTCCCTTGTAATACTCTACCGAAAGCGACGTGTCGATGCAGTGCATTATTGCGCGCCTTACGTAGATGGACGGAACTTTCGAAGCGTTGATTCCGATATAGCCGTAGCCTGCCGTCTGAATACTCGTATAGCCTATACCCTTTTTCGAAAGTCCCTTCAATTCGTTGATTACCTCGGTTTTTGCGTTGGGTTCGGCAAAGTCTATTCTGCCCGTCTGCAAAGTATTTACAAGCTGGTTCGTGTTTACGACCTGATAGCGGACGTGCTTGATTTTGGGTTCGCCCATAAGGTAATGGGGGTTGCTGACGAAGTACATAACGTTGTTTGCCAGAAAGTCTCCGCCCGTAATACCTTCCGTCCTGTCGCTCTCCGAAGCCGCAACGTAGGGACCCGCGCCGACGGGAACGCCGATTTTGTCGGCATTTTTGATAGTCTTATCCATAAACGACTGCGAGCCGTACTCTACGCCGAAATGCTCTTCGTAGTCGAATGCCTTTATCTGCTCTTCGTTGGAATAGTAGTACATAGGAGCTACGCCGAACGAGAAGTTCCATATAGCTTTGGGGTCTACTTTGTTTATGGTGACTTTCAGAACTTCGTTTCCGCTGACGACCTGCGTCTTGTCCTCGTTGTAGACGGGAACACCTATCTCCTTGGTTGCGCCCGTAGCGGTGTCGGTAACAATCGTAACGGGCTGGGTTCTGTTGATGAACTCGATACCGCTGATATTCTTGTATTCCCTGGTATGGGTCTTGAAATATTCCTCTTTCGCCGCGCCCGCGATTTCGCCCGCAAGGTCGGTAGCCGTACCCCAGTAATTGATGACCTCGTCCATTTTGGAAGGGATCATATCCTCTACGATCTTTGCAATAGCCTGCTCTTCCGTCCATTTCTTGAACACGCTGACGTCGTTTTCAAGCTTAGATTCGAGCGCGCCGGCGCCGTTGTTCTCTTTCTTTTTCCAGGTTATGTATCCCTCGTTATAGAGAAAAACTTCAACGTCGGTGGTGAAAGGCGTTATCGTGTCGCCGTTTTCATTGGTGAACTTGGTATCCTCGTAGCTGTCTTTGGAATCGTTGAAGTCCTGCTTCAATTCTTTCCTGAAAAGCTCTTCGGCTTTCTTATAATCGCTGACGATATACTCGTACGCGTCGCCGGGATTGTCATTCGCATACTTTTCAAGGTAGCTTATCATCTGTTCGGAGGTCATCGCTATCTGGTTGGGATGAGCGTCCTTGACCGCCGCGATAGCCATATCGAGGTTCATTATGCGCTCGGATGCGGTGTAAATGAACTGCTCCTCGAATTTGTCCTGTTCTTTTTCGTCCGCCGACTGGGTGCGGTACTCCTTCAAGCCGACTATGTCGGTAGAATACATCGTCGAGGAACCGGAATATGCAGGGTCGAGATAGACGTACATATTGAACAGAACGTCCTTCATAGTGAGATATGTTCCGTTTGAAAATTTGACGTTGTTTTTGAGCACGAAGTAATATTCCGTGGTCTGGTCGGTTTTCGGATCGCCCAGCGTTCTCGTATAGAATTCCTTGGTTACGACCGCTTCGTCGTCGCCCCAGACGGGGTTGCCCTTTTCATCGTTGCCGATCATGCCGATCTGCGTCATTCCAACCGCGTTGGCGTCCATTGCCGAAGTAGAGTAGAAAGGATTGAATACTTTATCGAAGTCCTGCGAAGAGAAAACGAGAGTATCCTTGGCATTGTCGTAAGTGCGTTTGCCGTCGTCGTCACAGCCCGTAGCACCCAAAACAGTCGCGCAGGTAACGACAGCCGTTGCCGACAGCACACCTATCCTTTTGATAATTTTTTTATTCATAGCTTAACTCCTTAAAATGTTTTTCCGTTAATGATTTATTATCGGGACAGCCACAGCGTGGCTGTCCCCCTTTTGGTATAGCAAAAGGAAATTTTTAATTTTTTATTTTCAGACTCTGCCGGCAAGAGTCACGTCGTACACGCAGTTCGTTTCGACCGCGTTTCCGCTGTAAACGCCCTTGTCCTGCAGGAAAATGAGTTCGTATCTTTCCGTTCTCTCGGTGTAACCGAAAGTCGCTTTCACGCTGACGTTTTCAAACGTGCTGTTGTGCGACTGAACGGCAAGAGGCGCGACGTAGACCTTTTTGAGCCTTGACAGCGAACCGATATCCACCGTCAGCGTCACTCCCTCGAAGCTTACGTCCCTGACCGTCGCGTTATCTGCGTTTCTGAAAATCGCAAGGTAGACGGAGTTTGCGCTCCCCTCTTCGCCGATATCGGGCTCGAGCTCGTCGATAAGTCCTCTCCAATCTTTCTTCAGGGTGAAATTTTTTACCGTCGAACCGTTGCCGAGGAAAGTCTTTCCTGAGAAGTTGTCGAAGCGGAGTTCCTCTCCGCCCATATCGATGACGCTTCCCGGCATAACGTAGATATTTTTCGACTTTGCCTTTTTGAGGTCGGAGGCGTTGCGTACTATCGCGTAATCACCCTCGATGAATTCGACGTAAATCTTGACGGCAAAGCTCTTGTCACCGCCGGGGTGAAGCACGCTGTCGTCGAACGGACGCGTGTGCTCTTTGTCGTAGTAGACGGCTATCGCGGTGTGACCCGAAAGCTTATTCGCATATTCCAGAACGTCCTTGGGGTGAACGTTTGCAAGCTTGTCGCCCGCGTTTACTTCGAGCGAATTTATTACACTCTCGCCGCCGCTTGCGTCCACGCTGATGAAATCGAACGAATAGATTATAGGCGACTTCCACTTTGCGTAAAGCGTAATCCCTCCGTCGGGAACGGCGTCGGTATCGAAATTCCACTGCTCGCCGTAGACGGTGACGCCGTCACTCTTTTCGCCTCTGAACCAGCCTTCGAGCACGAAACCGCCGTCGCGCGTGACGGGGTTGTCCTGTGTGCCGAGAGGTTTTATTTTTTTCGGCGCGCCCTCGCCGAACTTGTAGTAGTGGCTGACCGAGGTAGTGCTGTTTTTATACTTGCCCCCTTCAAGCTCGAAAACTATTTTCGTTCTGTCGGAATACTTTTCGTCGTAGTCCACGTCGCCGGCGCAGGCCGCAAACGCGGCGGCACAGCAAACGGCTACCAATGAAAAGAACGCAATCGCAAATTTTTTGATCATCTTAATACCACATAATATAATAATAAAATATTTGATTTATTATATCACTTTGCGACGGCGCTTGTAAACAGATTTAACCGCTAAATTCCAAAAAAACGCATAAAAATACACGGAAAATATTTACAAAAACCCGAATTTTGTTATCTGTCAACAATTTGTTATAATAATTGACATTATACTCGGCCGCTCCGCCCGTGAATATATAAATTTTTTATACTTTTATGCAAAAATAATACACATTTATGCATAAAAAACCGTTACGGATAACGTATAAAAACGCATTGAAAAGGCCTGTTTTCAGTGCAATTTTTTTATGCAGTTTGCACAAAAAAATATAGCGTTATAACGGCTATTTAACTCTGAAAAACAATTGCTAAAAGGCTGTAAAATGTGGTATAATATTTTAGAATAAACAAGAGCAAAAAGGTTAATTATGATAGAAATTTCAGACAAAAGCAATCTCTTAGAGCAAAAATCTTACAAATTTTCGTTGCAGGACGTGGACGAGCCAAACTTTTTCAGGGATATTTACAACTACGACCAGATACCCAAAATCCCGTTCAATCACAGACGTTCGCCGATGAATATGCCGAAAGAGATATGGATAACCGACACCACTATGCGCGACGGTCAGCAGTCTGTCGAGCCGTACACGGTCAAGCAGATAACAGACCTTTATAAACTGTTGTCAAAGCTCGGCGGGCCAAAGGGAATAATCCGCCAGACCGAGTTTTTCATATACAGCAAAAAGGACAGGGAAGCTTTGGACAAGTGCAGGGATTTAGGACTTAAATTCCCCGAAATTACGGCCTGGATAAGGGCAACGAAGGAAGATTTCAGGCTTGTAAAGGAAATGAAAATCAAGGAAACGGGCATACTCGTCAGCTGTTCAGACTACCACATTTTCAAAAAACTGCACTCGACGCGCGGAAAAGTTATGGAACATTACCTCTCCGTCGTCAAGTCGGCGTTCGACAACGGAATTATTCCGCGCTGTCACTTCGAGGACATAACGAGAGCCGATTTTTACGGCTTCGTGGTTCCGTTCATAAACGAATTACACAAGCTTTCGGAGGAGTGTAAAATTCCCGTAAAGATACGCGCGTGCGACACGCTCGGATACGGCATACCGTTCTCCGAGGTAGCGCTGCCGAGAAGCGTACCGGGCATAATTTACGGCATACAGGAGTATTCCGATATTCCGAGCGAATATATCGAGTGGCACGGTCACAACGACTTTTACAAGGCGGTCACAAACGCGACCTGCGCCTGGCTTCACGGCGCGTGCGCAGTCAACTGTTCGCTTCTCGGCATAGGCGAACGCACGGGGAATATCCCGCTTGAAGCAATGGTCGTGGAATACGCTTCACTCAAAGGCACTCTCGACGGAATGGACCCGACGGCGATAACCGAAATTTACGACTATTTCCGCAAAGAAATAGGCTACGACGTACCGCCTATGACGCCGTTCGTCGGGGCGAATTTCAATCAGACGCGTGCAGGAATTCACGCCGACGGACTCCTGAAGGACGAGGAAATTTACAATATTTTCGATACGGAAAAGCTTTTGAACAGAAAAGTTCAGGTTACCGTGTCAAAAACTTCGGGTCTTGCAGGCATTGCTTTCTGGATAAATTCGCACTACAACCTGCTGGGAACAGAAAAAGAGGTAAGTAAGCGCTCCCCTCTCATTGCAAAAATCAAGGAATACGTCGACAAACAGTACGAGGACGGCAGACAGACGTTAATTTCCGACAAGGAACTGACAGACTTAGTCGAAAAATTTTCAGATATTAAATCTGATATTAAATAAAATAATTAAACAGCGGAGATGCAAGCAAGACAAGGAAAGCGCGGATTTTGCGAAGAAGTTTACAATGAAGTAAATGCCTGAGCAAAAACGTAAGCTTGACGCAGTATTGTGAAGTATATACGCTGTTAAATAAGGTGTAAAATGGCATTGACAATTGCGCAAAAGATAATAAAAGAGCATTTAGTAAGCGGAAAAATGACCGTCGGCGAAGAAATCGGTCTGAAAATAGACCAGACTCTCACGCAGGACGCAACGGGAACTATGGCTTATCTCGAATTCGAGGCAATGAACTGCAAAAGGGTGAAAACGGAACTTTCGGTGGCTTATATCGACCACAATACTCTGCAAAACGGTTTTGAAAACGCCGACGACCACCGCTACATACAGTCGGTTGTGGCAAAATACGGACTGCGTTTTTCGAGGGCGGGCAACGGCATCTGCCATCAGGTGCACCTTGAACGCTTCTCGAAACCGTACAAAACCCTGATAGGCTCGGACAGCCACACCCCGACCTGCGGAGGTATGGGAATGCTTGCTTTCGGCGCAGGCGGACTTGACGTAGCCGTCGCTATGAGCGGGGGCGCTTACTATATAACGATGCCGAAAATATACAAAATCGAATTGACAGGCAGACTTCGCCCCTTCGTTTCGGCAAAGGATATAGCTCTTGAAATACTTCGTCTGATATCCGTCAAAGGCGGAGTCGGAGCAATTATAGAATTCGGCGGCGACGGCATAAAGCATCTGACCGTCCCCGAAAGGGCTACGATAACCAATATGTGCACGGAAGTCGGGGCAACGACCTCCGTCTTTCCTTCCGACGAAGTTACGCTCGACTTTTTAAGACGGCAGAAAAGAGAGTGCGACTTCGTTCCGCTTTCCGCCGACGAAGGAGCCGGATACGATAAGGTGATAAAAATCCGCCTCGACAGCTTAGAGCCTCTCATCGCCTGCCCTCACAGCCCCGACAACGTCGTAAAGGTTTCGGCGCTTAAAGGCGTCAGAGTTGATCAGGTGTGCATAGGTTCCTGTACGAATTCGTCGCTTGCGGATATGAACAAGGTTGCGGCGATTTTCAAAGGCAAACGCATTGCCGACGGCGTAAGCCTCTCCGTTTCTCCGGGCTCAAAACAGACGCTTTGCGCGCTTGCAAAAAGCGGTGCGCTTAACGATATTCTCCATTCGGGCGCAAGACTTTTGGAGTGCGCCTGCGGTCCCTGCATAGGTATGGGTTTTTCACCAAACAGCGCGGGAGTATCGCTGAGGACCTTCAACCGCAACTTTTTCGGAAGAAGCGGAACGAAAGACGCGCAGGTCTATCTGGTTTCGCCCGAAACGGCTGCGGCTTCCGCACTCAAAGGCGAAATAACCGATCCGAGGGAGCTTTCCGCCGTTTCTCCCCTGCCCCTGCCCGAAACGTTTGAAACAGACGACGGCGCGATAATCGCGCCGCTTGACGAAGCCGAGGCGGAAAAAGCCGAAGTTTTACGCGGTCCCAACATAAAGCCCGTGCCTGTCGGCGAAAAGCTCACCGACGCGATCCGCGCGAAAATTGCGCTCAAAGTCGGCGACAATATAACTACCGACCACATTATGCCGGCGGGCGCGAAAATTCTGCCATACCGCTCGAATATCCCACGCCTTTCGGAATTCTGTTTTTCAGCGGTAGACGAAAACTTTGAAAAGAGGGCGAAAGAATATAAAAACAGCGTCATTATAGGCGGAATAAACTACGGACAGGGCTCGTCGCGCGAACACGCCGCGCTCGTTCCCCTCTTTTTAGGCGTCAAGGCAGTTATTGCAAAGAGCTTTGCGCGTATCCATTCGGCAAACCTCATAAACGCAGGCATAATCCCATTGACTTTTGAAAACGAGGACGACTTCAACAAACTCGGCGAGGGCTCCGAAATAGAAATTTCAAACCTCTTTTCGGGGCTGAAAGACGGAAGATTTACACTGAAAGATATCAAAACGGGCAAAAATTACGCGCTTTGCGGTAATTTCACCGCACGGCAACGTGAAATTTTGCAGTACGGCGGATTGCTCAACTATATGAAGGAACAGGCAGAAAATGAAAAAAATTGAAATGAAAACGCCCATTGTCGAAATGGACGGCGACGAAATGACGAGAATAATCTGGCAGAGCATAAAGGACGAGCTAATTCTCCCCTTCGTCGGTTTAAAGACCGAATATTATGATTTGGGACTTAAAAACAGGGACAGAACGAACGACGAAGTCACCGTTCAGTCGGCGCAGGCAGTCAAAAGACTGGGCGTTGCGGTCAAGTGCGCCACTATTACGCCTAACAGACAGCGCGTCGAAGAATACGGACTGAAAGAGATGTGGAAAAGCCCGAACGCGACGATACGCGCCGAGCTTGACGGTACGGTTTTCCGCACTCCCGTTATTATCCCCTCGATAAAGCCTGCCGTCAGAAATTGGAAAGCGCCGATAACCGTCGCACGCCACGCCTACGGCGATATCTACAAAGCGGAAGAGATGAAAGTTGAAAAGGCAGGCAAAGCCGAACTTCTGTTCACGGACGCCGACGGGAAGCAAACGAGAAGCACGATATGCGACTTCGACGGCGCGGGCGTATTGCAGGGACAGTTCAACAGGGAAAGCTCTATCCGCTCGTTTGCGCGCGCCTGCTTCGGCTACGCCGTTGCGACGAAACAGGATCTGTGGTTTTCAACCAAGGACACCATATCGAAAATCTATGACCAGACGTTTAAATTCATTTTCGAAGAAATCTATAAAACCGAATACGAAGAAACTTTTAAAAAACTGAATTTAAATTACTTCTATACCCTCATCGACGACGCCGTGGCAAGGGTTATAAGAAGCGAGGGAGGCTTTATCTGGGCGCTGAAAAACTACGACGGCGACGTTATGAGCGATATGATTTCCACAGCATTTTCCTCGCTTGCAATGATGACTTCCGTGCTCGTTTCCCCCGACGGCAAGTACGAATACGAAGCGGCTCACGGCACGGTCACGCGCCACTATTACAGATATCTCAAAGGTGAAAAGACCTCCACCAACCCCGTCGCTACGATTTTCGCCTGGAGCGGCGCGCTGAGAAAGAGAGGCGAAATTGACGGACTTACAGACCTTATCAACTTTGCCGGACTGCTTGAAAAAGCCGTGCTCGATACCATAAACGGCGGAACGGCGACGAAAGATCTTATACCGCTTATGGACGAAAACGTCAAGCCGACCGCCGTATACACCGACGAATTTATATCTGAAATAAAAAATAAACTCGAAACGCGGCTCAATTAATAAATTTGACAGCAATTGAAATATTCCGTCCGCGTATATGCGTACGGAGTATTTTTTATCATTTGCCTTGACTGTAATAAAAATATATTATATAATAATGCTTATGAAAAACTTTTTAAAAATTACGGCGATAACGCTCGCCTGCTTTATAGGGCTTATTATCCTGCTCGTCTGCGCGTACGTCATATACGTCGCAGTGCAGTATTACAGAATAGAGGACAACTTCGAACTGAGTATAGAAGGCTCGTCCGATAAAAAAGTTATGCAGGGAGAAGAATATTCGCTCGTATCCTATAACTTAGGTTTCGGCGCGTATTCGCCCGAATACACTTTCTTTATGGACGAAGGCGTTATGCTCGACGGCACTGAAACCGAGGGCAAGTATGCAAAGGGCCTCAATAAAGAGGACGTGCAGAAGAACGTCGACGGTCAGATTTCAGTTGCGAAAGAGCTTGACGCGGATTTTTACTTTTTTCAGGAAGTCGACAGAAAAGCCGACAGAAGCTACAAGATAAATATGCTTGAAAGTATGCGCGCGGCGTTCCCCTCCCACCTTTCCACTTACGCCGAAAACTTCCACACGGCGGATCTTATGTACCCCTTTTCAGACCCTATCGGAAAATCGGTCAGCGGAATACTCACGCTTTCGAAGTACGGCGTTACGAGCGCGGTGCGCCGTTCATTCCCCATAACGGACGGTTTCCCCGACAAGTATTTCGACCTTGACAGGTGTTTTTCCGTCCACTGCCTGCCCGTGCAGGGAAGCGACAAACAGCTCGTTTTAATAAACCTGCATATGTCGGCATATGACGAAGGGGGCAAAATAAGAGCTAAACAGCTTGAAATGCTGAATACTATCCTCTCGCTCGAACGCGTCAAGGGCAACTACGTCTTGGCAGGCGGAGATTTCAATCACTGCCTTATAGCCGACAAATTCAACAGCGACAGCGAAGCCCTGACTTATTTCGAGAGCAAACAGCAGGTTCCCGAATGGGTCAAAAATTCCATTCTGCACTCAGACGAGATAACGGACGGATATTCCATTTCCGCGGATATCAACGCCTCGACGTGCAGGGGCGCCGATATTCCTTACGAAAAAGGCGTAAATTACAGCACGGTCATAGACGGATTTATAGTATCCGACAATATCGAAGTAACTGCCGAGGGTACCGTAGACACCGATTACGCTTACAGCGACCATAACCCCGTACAGATCAGATTCAGACTCAAATAATTATCGTAAATCAGATTTGCAATAAAATCTAATACGCGCCGTCATTTATGTTACGGCGGACATAAAAATTATGAAAAGAAAAATTTCAGCCATTGCCGTATGCGCCGCGACGCTCTCGTTTTTATGCGCCTGCACCGGCAAAAACACAATTATATTGCCCGACAGAAACGATCCGTCCTCTAAATCGGACTCCGTTTCCTTTTTCGGGCACAGAACGGACAGCGCAAGTCTGAACGTTATCGAAGACGCTCTGCAAAGCTTTATGTCGGAGAACGCGAACGTCAACGTTTCTTACGAGAGTGCAAGCGAAACGTCTTACTTTTCCGCGCTCGACAAGAGGTTTGCAACCCGAAATCTCGACGACGTGTTTATGACCGACAGGGACAGGCTTTTGTCGTTTATGAACAGCTCCGCGCTCGCGGACATATCGCCGGGCGTGAACTTAAACTATCTTTCCGAATTTGCGCTCTCACAGTCCGCATTTGCCGACGGAGCTCTTTACGCGGTACCCACCGCCGTTTCCACGCACGGGCTGTACGTCAATTACGGCATTTTGCAAAACAGCGGAATTTCAGTACCGAAAAATCTTTCCGATTTCGCAGCTGCCTGCGACTATTTTAAAAAGCAGGGCGTAACGCCCGTCATAGTCAACAACTACTCCTCTCTTCGCACTTTGATATATGCGATAGCTTTCGATAAGACCTATAAAAGCGCGGACGTTTCCGCCGAAATTTCAAAGTTCAACGCCGAAGCGACGCTTATGTGCGATGGACTGAACGACGGAATAGACTTTATCTACCGTATGATAGGCAGCGGTTGGATAGATTTGGAAGAGGCGAAAAACTGCGAATGTTTTTCGGGCGATATTCAGCTGTTTTCGGAAAACGGACGCCCCTTTATGATTACGGGAAGCTACGCCGTAACGAGTCTTAAAAGGATATCCGACGGCATCAGCTTCGGCATTTATCCCTATCCCGTACTCGAAACGGGAAGCGTGCTCGTCGCGCAGGCGGACGCTATTCTCAGCGTAAAAGACGGAGAAAGAGCAGACAGCGCGAAAAAACTCGTCAATAAGCTCACGCAGTATTCCGTACTGTCGCAGATGAGCGAGGGACAGGGATATTTCTCGGTACTCAAAGAACAGACGCAGATACAGGCAGACGCCGCGCTCGTACCCTCGGCAAGCCACTTTACGGGCGGAAAATTCGTAGTTGCTTCCGACGTCAATTTAAAAATTCCGCTCGATAGTTATCTGAACGAATGCACGGATATGATTTTAAACGGTGTAAATTCGCAAGAAGTAAAAGATCACCTCTATTCCCTGCTTGAAAAGGAGGGAGCAAAATGAGTTTTGTCAATCTTTTGAAAAAGTATCAGATGATAATAATTTCCGCATTCGCCGTCATTGTCTGCGTGGTCGCGTCGCTGCTCGGATCGCTGTATCTGACCCGAATGGAAAACGCAATGTGGAATCAGCTTGTAACCGACCTTACGGAAGTTTCGTATCAGGGCGCGCACGCCTTTGAAACGTATATCGACAAGGAGCGCGAATCGATAGGGCGCATTGCCGACAATATGACGCAGTACCGCTCGGACGACATAAACGTATCCTCGCTTCTTGACACCTATTCTAAGGGCGAAGGTATATTCTCTCTGATAATTTTCAACGCCGACGGAAGCGGTGAAATACGGGTTGCTGATTCCGAACCCGTAAAATACACAAAGAGCCAGATGAACGAAGCGTTCGCAAGCTACGGCGAAAACGGAATAACAAAACCTTATCTCAACGACTTTACGGGTCAGCGGACGTTAGGCTATTTTAAGCGATTCGTCTTTGCCGACGGAAAAGAGGCCATCATACGAAAGGGTCAGCTTATGTCGTATCTGCAGGACGAATTTTCGCTTTCCTTCTACAACGACACGGGCTTTTCGTACATAACCGATTCGGACGGTGCAATCATAGTCCGTCCCCAGCACAAAAACAGCAACCGCACGGCGGTGAACATATTCGACCTCCTCTCCTACAACGGTTGCGACGAAGTCGAAATTTCCGACCTCAAAGCGTTTATGAACCTGAACAAGCAGGGCGCAATGCGCTTTAACGCAAAGGACGAGGGGCGAGTCGTGGCGTTCGTTCCGCTGAAAAGCGCGGAAAGGTGGTATCTTGTATCCGATATACCAAACTCCGCGATAATGAGCCATATCGAAGACGTATTGCAGACTTCTCAGACGCTCACCGTTATAGTGCTGTTAATCTTCGTCATATTCGTCGTATTCCTTCTCGTGACGTACCTCTACCGCAGAAAGGTCAGAACCCAGCAGACAGAAGTCAGATACAGAGAACAGCTTTTCGGACTTCTTGCCAACACCACCGACGACGTGTATATGCTGATGTCGATGCGCGACTTTTTCGTCGAGTATGTAAGCCCGAACTCGTTCAGGGTTTTGGGAATTACGCCAAAAGATCTGAAAAACGCCATAAAGGCGGTAAGCGAACAGGAATATGAGGACGACATTTCAAAAAGCCTGTTCAGCCTTACGGATATTCAGTCGGGCGAACAGCAGGTATTCAAGCGCAACCGCATACACAAAGTCACGGGCGAAATTAAGCACTTTATCGAAACCGTTTACAGAACGACTATCGGAAACGTCGATAAATTTATCATAACGCTTTCGGACAGAACCGCGGAAATTCAGGCGGAAAGCGCTCTGAAAGACGCTATGGAAAGCGCAAAGGCGGCAAACACCGCAAAGAGCGTGTTCCTCTCGAATATGTCGCACGATATCCGCACGCCTATGAACGCCATTTTAGGCTTTACGGAGCTTATCAAACACGACGCAGGCAATAAGGAAAAAGTCGTGGAATACACGAACAAAATTTCCACTTCCGGACAGCACCTTTTAGGACTTATCAACGACGTGCTCGATATGAGCAAGATAGAGAACGGGAAATTCGTTCTGAATATTCAGAAGTTCAATCTTGCGGAGTTCGTCGACGAAATAGGTATGATGATGCGTCCGCAGGCGAACGGAAAAAATCTTACGTTCGAAGTCTGCGTTCACGACCTTAAACAGGAAAATCTTCTCGGTGACAAACTCAGAATCAATCAGATACTCATAAATATCCTCTCCAACGCCATAAAATACACGCCCGAGGGCGGAACTGTGAAAATGGATATTTCGGAACTGCCGAAAATCAACGAAAACTTCGCGCGCCTCCGCTTCTCCGTCACCGATAACGGCATAGGTATTTCGGAGGAATATCAGAAAAATCTTTTCAAACCGTTCACACGCGAAATCAGCAGTACCGTAAACGCCATTCAGGGCACGGGTCTGGGTATGGCTATAACAAAAAACTTAGTCGACCTTATGAGCGGAACCATCTCCGTCAAGAGCAGACAGGGCGAAGGAAGCACTTTCACCGTAGAGTTGGAGCTGAGAATCGACGACGAGGATATAAACAACGAATTCTGGCAGGAAACGGGCATAAAGCGCACGCTCATAGTCGACGACGATATAGACATCTGCAAAAATATCGTATCCTCCCTCAACGAAGCGGGACTTTATGCGGAATACGCTCTGAGCGGTCGGGAAGCAATTGAAAAAGTGCGCCTCTGCCGTGAAAGCGGAAACGACTACGACCTCATAATGATAGATTATATGATGCCCGAAATGGACGGCATCGAAACCGCGGAACGCATACGGCAAAATATCGGCAAAGACGTTTCCGTGCTTATGCTCACCGCTTACGACTGGAACGATATCGAAAGCGAAGCGCGCGGCAAAGGCATCGACGCATTCCTGCCAAAGCCTTTCTTTATCTCCAACTTAAAGCTCAACGTGCGCTCGCTTAAAAAGAGCAAGGACGCGCCCGACGGAAACGTACCCAAAAAAGTGCTTGAAGGCAAGCGTTTCCTTGCCGCCGAGGACAACGAGCTGAACTCGGAAATACTCGTCGAGCTTCTGGATATGTACGGCAGTACCTGCGACGTCGCCGAAAACGGAAAGCTGGCTCTCGAAGCGTTCGAAAAATCGGAGCCTGGCTATTACGACGGTATCCTTATGGACATACAGATGCCCGTAATGAACGGCTACGACGCCGCGAAAGCCGTAAGAAGCTCGTCCCACCCCGACGCAAAGACGATCCCCATTATCGCAATGACGGCGAACGCTTTCTCGGAAGATATCAGCAACTCTTTAAATGCGGGAATGGACGCGCACATCGCCAAACCTATGGATATGGATCACTTCGAAGCAGTATATAAAGAAATATTAAACCGCAAGGTAAAATAATGCAGTCTATCTCTGAAATTTACAAAATAGGCAGAGGTCCCTCCTCTTCCCACACTATGGCGCCCGAAAGTGCGGTAAATACCGTTCGGGCGCGCTTCCCCGAAGCCAACGGCTTCCGCGTAACTCTTTTCGGCTCTCTTGCCCTCACAGGCAAGGGGCACTGCACCGATACGGTCATAAGAAAATGCTGCGAACCGTTCGATTGCGAAGTCGTCTTCGACTGCGCTTCCCCCTGCGACGTCCACCCCAACACTATGGATATAGAAGTTTTCCGCGACGGACAGCTTATTAATAAACAGCGCGTTTACAGCGTCGGCGGAGGAAGCTTTCAGTTCGAGGGCGAACCTCTCAAAGAAAAAGACCGCGTCTACCCCCACACTTCCTTTACGGAAATTTCCCGGTACTGCAAAAAGCACAATTTAAGACTTTGGCAGTACGTCGGAAAATACGAGGGGAAGGAAATTTTTACATACCTTGACACCGTGTGGCAGAGAATGAAACGCACCGTACACGAAGGACTGACCACGTCGGGCGTACTGCCGGGAATTCTCGGCACGAAGAGGCGCGCACAGCAACTCTACAACCAGAAACACATAGACGAATCGGCGCAGACGAGGGAAAACAGGCTCGTATGCTCGTACGCTTTCGCCACGGGCGAACAGAACGCGGCAGGCGGTATTATCGTCACCGCCCCGACCTGCGGAGCGTGCGGAGTCGTCCCCTCCGTGCTTTTATATATGCAGGAAACTCGCTCGTTTTCCGATGAACAGATAATAAAGGCGCTTGCCGTCGGCGGAATAATAGGCAACCTCATTAAGCGCAACGCTTCGATAAGCGGAGCCGAATGCGGTTGTCAGGCGGAAATAGGCTCGGCTTGCTCTATGGCGGCTGCCGCGCTTGCCGAACTGTTCGAAATGGGTCTGGGTCAGATAGAGTACGCCGCGGAAGTCGCTATGGAACACCATCTCGGACTCACCTGCGACCCCATCGCAGGACTCGTGCAGATACCCTGTATCGAGCGTAACGCCGTCGCCGCAATGCGCGCGATAAACGCGCTTTCGCTTGCAAACTTTCTGGCAAGCACAAGAAAAATAAGCTTCGACGTCATAGTAAAAACTATGTACAACACGGGCAAAGATCTTTTAAGCAACTACAAGGAAACCGCATCCGGCGGACTTGCCAAATATTACGAAATCGGTTCGGAAATCTCCGAAAATTAAATTAAAAAAGCTGTCGCAGGACAGCTTTTTTAATTTATTCGACCGTTACGCTCTTTGCTAAGTTTCGCGGTTTATCGGGATCTCTGTCCAGAAGAAGCGCGGTTTTGTATGCAAGAAGCTGAACAATCACAGCGGACAGCAGAGGCGAAAGAAACTTTCCGCAGTCTTCTATCTCTATTATTTCAGCCTTGCCCTTCAAGCGGTTGACCGTTTCGGGCACGTTGGTTATTACGGCAACTTTGCCTTTCCTTGAAATTATCTGTTCAACGGCGTTTTCGCTCTTTTTCGCAAGCTCGCCATCGCAGATTATACAGACGGAAACCGTCTTTATATCTATGAGCGCAAGCGTACCGTGCTTCAACTCTCCGGCAGGGTAGCCCTCGCTTGGAACGTACGAAATTTCTTTAAGTTTCAGACTGCCCTCTGTGGCGACGGCAAAATCGAGATCCCTGCCTATGAAATAGACTCCGCTCGAACGCGCGCACGCTTCGGCAAGTGTGCCTATGTCCGTATGCTCAATTGTCCGCGCGATAATATCCGCCGCGGCTTTGAGCGCCTCTGCGCCCTCTTTTTCGTCCTTATCCGCAAGAGTAAGCGCAAGCAGATACAGCGCGGAAAGCTGTCCCGTATAACTTTTTGTAGCGGCGACGCATATTTCCTGACCTGCCTCGACGGGGACTGCGGCGTCCGCAATGCGCGTAAGTTCGGAATAGGGGGAATTGGTTACGGCAATAACCTTTGCGCCGAGACTTTTTACAAGCCTTGCCGCTTCTACCGTGTCGGCTGTTTCGCCGCTCTGGCTTATGGCTATAACTACCGTGTTTTTCGTTACGATCGGCTGTTTATATCTGAATTCGCCTGCGGTTTCGACCTCGACGGGAATACGCGCAAAACTCTCTATGTATCTCTTTCCGATAAGCCCCGAATTGTAAGCCGTTCCGCAGCCCGTTATAATTATTCTGTCCGCGCCCGTAAGATAGCGCTTTATTTTATCGCGTGTGCATATATACGCGTCTGCAGTTTTAATTATCGAAGAGGGAACTTCGCGTATTTCTTTGAGCATATAGTGCGGACAGCCGTTCAGCTCCAACTCCGCGCTCTGAGCGGGATTTTCACGCTTGCTTCGTTCGGTTCTTTCAAACTCCAAATTATAAAATTCTATTCCGTGTTTCGTTAAAAAGGCAGTGTCGCCGTCTTCGAGTACCGAAATCTCAGTGCACAGCCCCGCAAGCGCGGATAAATCGCTTGCGGTATAGGCGCAGTTTTTTCCGTAACCGACAATAACGGGATTTTTATGCCTTGCGACTATAATACCGTCGAAATCTGCGCATATGACGACGAGCGCATACGACCCCTGCAAAAGCGGTAAAGTCTTTTTAAGCGTGTTCAAAATATCGCCGTCGTAAAAATAATCTAAAAGTCGGGCGACTATTTCGGTATCGGTTTCCGAAAAGAATTTGACTCCGCTGAAAAATTTTTCTTTCAGGGCGGAGTAATTTTCGATAATGCCGTTATGGACGACTGAAAATTTTCCAGCCGTATGCGGATGCGCGTTTTCATCCGACGGCTTGCCGTGCGTCGCCCAGCGCGTGTGACCTATCGCCGTATCGCCGTGAAGATTTTTCAGATCGCCTGCAAGCGAAAACACCCTTCCGCGACGTTTGCAAAAGCTTATCTTTCCGTTATCGAGCGAGGCAATGCCCGCCGAATCATAACCTCTGTATTCCAAAAGCGAAAGTCTTTTATATACTACTCCCGAAGCGCCCTTAACACCCGTAACACCTACAATACCGCACATATTATCACCTCTTAACAATGTATGTATATCGTTGCTTTATTTGTGATATGCGGTTTTGATTGACATCTTTGAGTCAAAGATTTATAATTATACGGACGGCGGAGAACTCCGCATTATATTATTATGAAAACTAAAAGACGAAAACTATCCGTCTGGCAGATGCTTGCGCTGTCGTACCTGTTCGGTATGATTTTGGGGAGCGTACTTTTAATTCTTCCCTTTGCAACCAAAGACGGACAAAATACGACGTATATCAACTCGCTATTCACCGCGGCGTCGGCGGTGTCGCTCACGGGGCTTGCTCCATACGACACGGCGACGCACTGGTCGCTGTTCGGACAGTTAGTAATTCTGTTCCTTATTCAGATGAGCGGACTCGGTTTTATGACGCTTGTTTCGACGGCTTTCCTCGTGTTCCGGCACACTATGAGTTTGAGCACGCGCAACGTCTTTATGCTCGACTCCTCCGGCGGCAATTTAAGCGGAATAAAGACCCTTTTAAAGCGCATAGTTCTGGGAACGCTCATATTCGAAACCGCAGGCGCACTGCTTTTAATGATCCGCTTCATTCCCGATTACGGCGCAGGCAACGGAATTTATTTTTCCGTATGGCACTCCGTTTCGGCGTTCTGCAACGCAGGCTTCGACGTTTTAGGCACGACGGCGAACAAATTCGTTTCCCTGTCGGGTTATGTAAACGATCCGCTTGTAAACCTGACCATATGCGCACTTATAGTCCTTGGCGGACTCGGTTTTGCCGTATGGAGCGACATTTTGGACTGTAAGCTGAATTTCAAAAAATTCCAGCTCAACACGAAAGTGGTTCTCATCGTCAACGCTACGCTCATTGTATCTTCCTGCGCGCTGTTCATTCTTTTCGAGTGGAATAACGCGGAATACGCCTCTTTCAGCTTCGGCGAAAAACTGCTTGCGTCGCTGTTCTGCTCCATCACACCGCGAACGGCAGGTTTTTCAACAGTATCGAGCACGTCGCTCTCCGACAGCGGATTTTTGCTGACAACCGTTTTAATGTTCATAGGCGGAAGTTCGGGTTCCACCGCAGGCGGTATGCGCGTAGGCACGTTCGCCGTGATAATTACGGGTATGTTCGCCTCGTTCAGGGGCAAGAGGGACATAAACATCGGCAAGAGACGAATTGACCATTCTCTACTTTCACGCTCGCTCGCTATCCTCGCCGCAATGCTTATGATACTCATCGTTTCCGTCGGCGCGATCTGTGCGATTCAGCCCGAAACCGGTATATTCAAGGAAGTTACTTTCGAATGTGTTTCCGCGCTGAGCAACACGGGACTGAGTATGGACTTCACCCCGAAGCTTAAAACGGCTTCGAGCATTATAATAATTATTCTTATGTACGCAGGCAGAGTCGGAATTTTAACGCTCGGACTTGCATTGGGTCAGACGAAAGCCACTGCGGAAATACGGCGTCCCGTAGACAATCTGCTTATCGGCTGACGCAAACTTTTTACCGTATACGGCGCAAGGTCACGCTTTGACCGACTTAAATTTATGAGGAAAATTATATGAAATCTGTATTACTTATAGGAATGGGCAGGTTCGGCACTATCTTAGGCGAAAGGCTTATGAGTATGGGCGACGAAGTTATGATAGTTGACAAGGACGAAGGACTTATCAACTCGCTTGCGCCCAAATATACGAACGCGGTCATTGCAAACTGTATGAACGCGGACAACTTAAAAGCGCTTGATATTCCCTCGTTCGACGCGTGTGTCGTTGCCATAAGCGACGATTTCCAGTCCTCGCTTGAAATTACGTCGCTTTTAAAAGACTTAGGCGCAAAACACGTCGTGGCGCGCGCAAATACCAAAATTCAGCGCAAATTTTTATTCAGAGTCGGCGCGGACGACGTAGTTTATCCCAACCACGACATTGCCGAAAAACTTGCGGTCAAGCTCAACTCCGACGGAGTTTTCGACTATATAGAAATCGACTCCACCTATTCCATATTCGAAATCGCCGTTCCCGAAAGCTGGTACGGCAAGACGCTTATCGACGAAAACCCGAGAGGTAAATTCGGAATAAACATTCTTTTGATAAAGAAAGGCAAAAACATAGTCCCCTCCCCCAATCCCAACTACGTTTTCGAGGACGGCGACCATATTCTTGCGTTCGGCTCGACGGAAAAAATTCTTGCGTTCACCAACGTCGACGTACAGAAAAAACTGCGTGCGAAAAAAACCAAACGTTCAGCCAAATAGAAACAAAAGGCGGACTTTAAAGTCCGCCTTTTTCAGTGACAAAAAACAGCGGAAACATTACGCTTCCGCCGTTTTGTTATTTACTTAATCTTCTGCTTTCTTTCTTACGATAAGCACAATTGCCACCGAAGCAAGCGCCAGAATGACTACTACCGCAACTACGATTACGATGATTGCCACCGTGTTGCTATTGCTGTCGGTTGTATCGGAAACGATTTTGAGGTAGGTCGGCGTTTCGATAACGTCACCGACCTTCGTCGTGGTATTGTCGGTATTAACGACAACCTTTGACGGGGTTACGATATTGTTATCAATAACGTGCTGAACCGCTTCGTTTGCAATGTACTTGATTTCGATTTCGTTATCATCTGCAAGGTCTGCGTAATTAACGGTAAGTTTACCGTCCTTAACCTTATCGGTCACGTTTTTGCCGTTTATGGTTACAGTATAAACCTGATAACCTTTATCGGGGTTAATCGTGTAAGTGTAACTTTCGCCCTCTTTGAGGAAACGGGTTTTACCGTCCTCTGCGCTGAGCTTTCCGCCCTTGCCGTCAATCGTTGCGTAAACCGTCTTATCGGTCACCTTGTCTGCGTCTACGGGAACTACCATATACGGCGAGAAGCTGGTTACAGTTGCGACGATGCCGAGTCTGGTAACGACGCAGGGAACCTCTTCGATTTCGTAAGTATCGGTTTCTTTGATATGCTTACGGTGATAAAGCTTGAATCTTACGCCCTCGTCGTCGGGACCGTAGCCCTCGGGGAAGCCGAGCATTATCTTAACGTAACTTCCGTCGGGGATTACGGGATACTTGTTACAGATCTGAAGACTGATATCGTAGGTCTCGCTCTTTGAAAGCTCCTCTTCGCTGACAACGTTGTTATCACCGCCGAGAATTTCGTTCTTCATCGTGTTTTCGGTGGTCTTGTCAATCTTTTCGGCAACGAGCATCATCTGGCTTCTTTCACCCTCGGAGAACGAGCTTGTGCCGTCCTCTTTGAGGAAGTTGTTTGCCGAAAGGTCGGAGTTGTCTGCAAGCACGGGCTGTGCGCAGCATTCAACCCAAAGTCTGCCGTCGTAGTTGAAACGTGCGGGGCACGCAAGATACATTCTGCTGAACGTGAAGTAAGGTGCGTTGGGCGCCTTGTTTGAGAATTCCTCTTTTCGGTCGATAACGTTGCCTTCTTCGTCTTTGATTATTCTCGTAACTATTTTCGCCGAGCCGACGTTGCCGAAGTAGAAGTGATAACCTTCTCGGTTGTGCTCGTACATAAGGCTTGCGCCGAACTTAAATCTCAGCGTGTTGGGAACGAGCGTGGAGTCGGCCGAATTTTTCGGTCTTTCAACAATCTCTACCAAATCTCCGGCATCGTTGACGGGATAGAACTTAGCATACTGCTTTGCGTTGGGGTGAGCCGACTCAAAGAAAACCGTTATGGGCTTATTCTCGTCGATCTTGTGCAAAGGCTCGTCATAAGTAACTTCGATGATCTTAGCGTATCCCTGGGACATTACGCCGTCTCTGCCCATATTGTCATATATGGTCTGTTCTTCACGGTTATTGGGCGTCGTACTCTGAACGTAGGGTGCGGGGGTATAGGTGCCGTAGGTTTCGTTTACTTTCGCTTCGCTGATTTCAACGGGCTGGCTTTTGTCAAGATGCTCGTCTGTATAGCTGATGGGGAAAGTCTTTCCGTTATATTCGGGGAATTTGTCGGACTGTATAGGAGTGCTCTCCACGTCGGGAACAGCGTCGTATACCGCGAACTGCATATAGTATACCGCCGTGTTTTCATATAAAACCGTCTCTGTGCCGTTATCGTCCATATATCCGTCGATGGAAGCAACGATGCTCATATAGTCGTAAGTAGGAGCAATAGCTACCCAGTTGTACCATTTTATCTGACCATTGCTGTAAGTCGCGAAACGGTAAACGAGATAAAGTCCGTCCTCTTCGAGCAGTCTCTTCGCGCTCTTGCCGTTGTAGCTTACGGTTATGAACGTATCCATAAGCGCGTTACCGTAATCGTCGTTTCCGCCCGTGGGTTTGTAATCGAACGAGAATTGAATTCCGTCGGTCTCGGCGCTTGCGCCGTAGTTGTGGGCGGAAAGCTCGGGATATTTCAACTCGTATTTAGCCGAAGAAATTACGCCGTCGCTGACGTGAATCTTATCATCGCTTGTTTTCTGCAAAACAGCGTATTTGTTTCTGTTGGGATTTGAGTGGTTCCAGGTAACATCAACCGAATACCAGTCGCCGTTGCTTGCGTCACGCACCGAAACTGCCGACTTTACAGTTGTAGGAGCTTCGAGATAAACGTAGTTCCACATATGGTAAACGCTGGACGGGTTGTAGTTGCCGTATTCGTCCATCTGGTTGCTGTAACCGTTGACGGTTATGCAGGGAACGCCGAGTTTATCCATAACGGCTTTGTACGCGGTTGAGAAACCTCCGCAAACCGCCTTGCCCTCTACTATTCCGCCGTATGCGGTGTTTATGTAGGCTGCGGCGACGTAATTTTCATCGTCTTTGTTTTCGTATGCCGCGTAATCGTAAGTAATACTTTCGGCAAGTTTCTTATTTACTTCCCTTGCATAGAAAACGTCCTTTGCGGAATACGTGTCTGCCGCCTGCGCTTTTTTAACGTCATCTACTATTTTGTTGAGCTTGGTATCGAATTCTTTGATTGCCGCGTCGACGTCCGATTCTGTAGTAAAACCGTTATCGCGGTAAAGGTTTGCCTCCCTTCCGCTGTCGATAAACGCCGTATACACTCCGCCCGTTCTGCCTGCGCTTATGGTCATTTTGTAAAAGTCGATGTAGAAGAGTTCGGGGTGGTCGGTGAGGAACGCGTCGCGCGCAGCGCTGAACGCCTTGGGAACGGTGAGATCACCGTCCTCTACCCACGCCTTGATTTGGTCGGGCGTGACAACGCCTTTTTCGGTAATGTTGTAATGAACTTTACCGTCTTTGAAATCTCCGTTTTTGTTGATTGCGTCAAGCGCGTCATAGAACTTTTTAGCAAGTTCGTACTCCTGTTCGGTGCCGTCCACTTCAACAACGAGGTGATCGCCGAAATAGCTTGTCGCTATAGTACCTTTCTGCGTATCCTCCGCAGAAACAGTTTTTCTTGCAAGCATTCCCGCACTGGCAAAGAGCGAAATTGCGCATACTGCCGACAGTCCTGCAACTGCAATAGGTTTAGTTTTTATTTTCATAAAACCTCCAAAATTATAAACCTGTTTTATTTCAAATCGATAGATAAAGCTTGAAAATAGCCCTCTTTCGCTTTGGTTTGCTCATTATAAATTATTAAAATAAAATTTGCAAGCGATTTTTATGACAAAATTAATTTGTTTTTCAGCCTCTATTCCATATTATATATATGAATTTGACTGAAAGTATATAAATCAGCTTCCAAACACAATTATAATGAAAAAACAAATAAAATCAAGCAAATGAATGTGAAATTTTTTT